>Ga0075446_10001145_pt1 | contig 10684 bp, 10 predicted proteins | sample CoawatmetaG05DNA_FD_71590 | JGI IMG/M metagenome (GOLD analysis project Ga0075446, IMG submission 71590) | Marine microbial communities from the West Antarctic Peninsula - Coastal water metaG058-DNA | ecosystem: Environmental > Aquatic > Marine > Coastal | place: Atlantic Ocean: West Antarctic... | reverse complement strand
CCGGTCGCGGAGTTGATCGTTTTGGTTGTTTTTGCCTTTGTCAGACCCTGTTTTGCAAGCTTTTCGGCATCTCTAACCGACATGCCAGTCTTAACGATATGGTCAGCCAAACGCTGTGCATCGTGGTGGCCAATAAGCGTGCGCGCATGTCCAGCGGTCAGCTTACCATCCACAAGATACGCCCGCACGCCATCTGGAAGGCTTAGCAGCCGAATGACGTTTGCAATATGGCTGCGGCTTTTGCCCAACACCGAGGACAACTGTTCTTGGGTGTGTCCAAATTTTTGCATGAGCTGGCGATAACCTGCGCCTTCATCAATTGGATTGAGGTCAGCACGTTGAATATTCTCGATAATCGCGACTTCGAGGACTTCCGTATCGGTATATTGCCGCACGATAACCGGAATATCGTGAAGTTGCGCGATCTGGGACGCGCGCCAGCGACGTTCGCCGGCGACAATTTCGTAAATCCCAGTACGGGTTGGATGTTCACGGACAATAAGCGGCTGAATGACGCCTTTTTCCGCGATAGATGTAGCGAGTTCTTGTAAGGCTGCGTCGTCAAATGCCCGGCGTGGCTGATCTGGGTTTGGCTGAACCTGCTCGACGGGAACAAAGAAATCAGCGCGACGCGGTACTTGGTCGACCTGAGGCGAGATTTCTTGCGTGACATCGGACATAAGAGCCGACAAACCACGGCCGAGACCGCGTTTTTTTGTTTTCTTTTCAGTCATTTAGGCCACCTTATTCTTGCGTTTGCCATCGTTCAGGATGAGTTCTTGGGCCAGTGCGCGATAGGCCGTACTTCCCTTGGATTGCGAATCGTAGGTCAAAACCGGCGCGGCAAATGACGGGGCTTCGCTTAGACGGATGTTGCGCGGGATCATCGTTTTAAACACCAAATCACCCAGGTTGTCGCGCGCGTCTGCTTCGACTTGCTGAGAAAGGTTGTTTCGCTTGTCATACATCGTCAAGACGACACCTTCGATGCGCAGTTTGGCGTTTGCTGTCTCTCGAATTTCGCGGATCGTAAGCATAAGTTGAGATAGTCCCTCGAGCGCGAAGAATTCACTTTGTAGAGGCACAACGACGCCATCCGCCGCGACCATCGCGTTCACTGTTAGGATATTGAGCGAGGGCGGGCAGTCGATCAGGACATAATCGAATGCGAACGCGTCCATTCCTGTCTGGCGCAGGGCGTCACGAAGGAGAAAACTGCGCTTTTCGTTGGCTATAAGTTCAATATCAGCCGAACTAAGGTCGGTAGTCGCCGGAACAATCCAGAGATTGGCGACGTTTGTTTTTTGAATTGCCGCAGAGGGCACCGCATCGCCGGAAATAAGGTCGTATGTTGTTACATCGCGATTATCATAACCGATACCAAGACCTGTTGACGCATTGCCTTGCGGATCAAGATCGATCAGAAGTATCCGCTTTCCGACTTCTGCAAGAGCCGCCCCTAGGTTTATTGTTGTCGTCGTCTTACCAACACCGCCCTTTTGGTTCGCGATAGCGATAATTTTTGGGCCCGGTGCCCGGCTATGATCAATCACTGGCAATATCTTTCACAATTAGGATACGAGCATTTGCATCAGTGATACTGGCATGTTCCGCCATATCAAAGCGCCAACTCTTGCGCGCGGCCGGTATTTCATCAGCAAATGTACGCCCTTTGGGCAGAATTGCGATACCATCGGCAGCAAGATGCCTGTCTAACATTGGCATTAGCTCTGATACTGACTTTAGCGCGCGGGCAGTAATTACGTCAGCATTTTGCGCTTCAGTTTCCTCGACCCGCTCGGCAAGCACAATTACTTTTAGCTCTAATTCTCGGGCGGCAGCCCTTAAGAAGGTCGATTTACGCTGGTCGCTTTCGACAAATGTAAATTCGGTATTGTAACCAAAACCCGCAGACATTGCCGCCATAACGATACCTGGAAAGCCCCCACCACTGCCAATATCCAGCCACCTGGAAACATTCACAGGCGCGTACTGAAATAGCTGCGCGGAATCTTTGATATGCCGATCCCAGACATCACCAATGGTGCTTTTGGCGATCAAGTTTATCTTTGGGTTCCACTTTAGAACAATTTCTTCGAACTTGCATAAACGATCAATTGTTTCACGTGAAACATCTATTCCGGTGAGGGTTTTCAAGATCTAACTTCCTGTTTTTGCTAATTTTTCCCGCTTTAGCCATGCCACGATAAGCATCAATCCTGCTGGCGTCATTCCGTCAATACGCCCAGCTTGCGCGACGTCTTTTGGCTGGACGCGCTGCAGTTTTTGAACCAACTCATTCGATAGGCCAACAATGTCTGCATAGCTCATATCCGACGCGAGAACGTGCTTTTCATCGCGCTCTAACGCAGCGATGTCCTTTGCCTGACGTGCGATATAATGTGCGTAAAGCGCGTCGTTCTTCACCTGCTGTTGGATGTCGGGCGTACCCGCCGCCGCATGGCCCAATAGGGATTCAATACTACCGAAATCGAAATCATTCAAACTTAAGGCATCTAGCGCGGTCCGTTTTGGTCCATCTGCTGACAGTTTAACGCCCAAGCCAGCGATTTGGCGGGCTGAAAACGTTAGATTGCCAAGTTCAGCGCGGACCTGTTCAATTCCGTCTCGTTTCTTCGAAAACGAAGACCAGCGATCTGATCCGACGCACCCAAGTTCGTGTCCCCAAGTCGTAAGGCGCTGATCCGCGTTATCGGCACGCAGCGACAGTCGAAATTCGGCGCGTGATGTGAACATACGGTACGGTTCTGAAACCCCGCGCGTCGTCAGATCATCGATCATTACGCCAATGTACGAGTGACGCCGTTCAAAATAGATTGGATCGCATGATTTAGCCTGCCGCGCTGCGTTTAAGCCGGCGACGAGACCTTGCGCTGCTGCCTCTTCGTAACCTGTTGTTCCGTTGATTTGCCCCGCAAGAAACAGACCCGGCACATCCCTCAATTCCAACGTTGATCGCAGTGCGCGCGGGTCAATGTAGTCGTATTCAATTGCATAACCGGGTTGAAGGATTTTGGCGTTTTCCAACCCAACAATTGATGTGACGTAGGCTTCTTGCACATCAATAGGGAGCGACGTCGAGATACCGTTCGGATAGACAGTATAGTCGTCCGCGCCTTCAGGTTCTAAGAAAATTTGATGAGACGTCTTGTCGGAAAATCGAACAACTTTGTCTTCAATTGAAGGACAATATCGTGGACCGACCCCCTCAATGTGGCCGCCGTACATTGCGGACCGGCTTAGGTTTTTTTGTATGATATCATGTGTTTGCTGATTTGTATGCGTGATGCCACATGAAATTTGCGGCGCTGTCGTATTTTTGGATAGGAACGAAAATAACGTCGGGTCATCATCACCGGGCTGCATTTCAAGGATAGACCAATCGATAGTCCGTCCGTCCAGCCGTGGCGGCGTACCGGTCTTAAGCCGCCCTAGTGGCAGGCCAAACCCGTCGAGCCGCTCTGCCATTTTGACAGATGGCTTTTCACCCATGCGACCACCTGGATGCGCGACGTCACCGATATGGATGACGCCACGCAAAAATGTGCCGGTCGTCAATATGACTGTCAGTGCGCGCACTTCGGATCCATCAGCAAGAATAATCCCGACAGCGCGGTCGCCATCCATCATTAAATCAACGGCTTCGCCGATGACGACATCAAGGTTACTTGCCACGGTGATTTCGTTTTGCATCGCTTGCCGGTAGAGTTTTCGGTCAGCTTGGGCGCGAGGACCTTGGACAGCGGGACCCTTTTTGCGGTTGAGAAGGCGAAATTGAATACCGGCCGCATCAGCCACGCGACCCATTGCGCCATCAAGCGCGTCGATTTCGCGGACCAAGTGCCCTTTTCCAAGCCCACCAATCGCTGGATTGCAGGACATAACGCCAATTGTTTCGGTTGATAATGTCACAAGCGCAGTTTGCGCACCCATACGGGACGCTGCCAAGGCAGCCTCTGTTCCGGCGTGTCCGCCACCGATAACAACCACTTCAAAATGTTTCACGTGAAACAATCCCTATTTCCCAATACAAAAACTGGAAAAGATCTCTCCCAGTATGTCTTCCACATCGATCCGCCCAAGGAGGCTATCAATTGCACGCCCAGCGGATCGAATATCTTCTGCGACCAAGTCTTCCATGAAATCACCATTTTCAAGGGCCACCTGAACGCTGTCTAGGTAGTCTATCGCCTGCAACATCGCAATCCTGTGCCGTTCGCGCATTGCGACGCCAATTGTCCCGACCCGAAGCCGTAAAATACCGGTGATTTCAGCGATAAGGTCATCAACGCCGTGACCCGTCACACTAGAAACGCCATCACCGTTGTTCAAATCGGCCTTGGCATTTACGACGATGTCACCATCCTCTAGGGCTATCGGGCTTTCTTTGCCGGCTTCCAGCAACACGACCCGAAGATCAGCAGAGCGCGCCCGAAAAATGGCTCGTTCAATGCCGATGCTTTCCACGATATCGCTGGTTTCCCGCAAGCCCGCAGTATCCAACAGCGTTACGGGCAGTCCACCAAGGTCCATTTTAACCTCGATTACGTCCCGCGTCGTTCCTGCGATTTCTGAGGTAATTGCCGCCTCTCGCCCAGCTAAGCGGTTAAGCAGTGTCGACTTTCCTACGTTAGGCGAACCCAGAATGGCGACTTCGAACCCATGCCGCAGACGTTCTGCGAAGACCACGCCTGCTGCCTCTTGATGCAAGCTTTTACGCACGGATTGCACCAATTCAATGACCTCGGGGGCCACATCAAAGGGTACGTCTTCATCTGCAAAGTCGATTGTCGCCTCGATCAAAGCCGCAGCGCGCAGTAATTTGGCGCGCCAGCCTTCAGCCAAAACACCAAGTGCGCCGTCAAGAACGCGTAGTGCTTGGCGTCGCTGTCCTTCAGTTTCCGCATCAATGAGGTCAGCAAGCCCTTCAACCTGAGCCAAATCAAGCTTGCCGTTTTCCATGGCTCGTCGCGTGAATTCGCCTGCTTCGGCCATCCGCAGATCAGGATCATCGCCCAACACCCGCAGAACTGCTGCGACCACGGCCAAGGACCCATGCAAATGCAGCTCGATCACAGGTTCGCCGGTAAAGCTGCGCCCTGACGGAAAATTCAAAATAAGTGCTTCGTCAAGATGAACGCCATCCAGATCAAACAGACGCCGCACGCCCCGCCCAGAAGGGACGCTATCCATCAAACGGCCAGCCGCAGCTATCGCCAAATCACCCGAAATTCGGATGACAGCGACGCCAGCGCGCCCTTGCGCCGTAGCTAAGGCAAAAATCGTGTCCATTTCAATTAACCCATTGTTATTCAACAATAAGTTACGTGTTCATTGAATCGAAGAAGTCCGCGTTTGTTTTGGTCTGCTTGAGCTTCCCAATCAGGAATTCGACGGCATCCGTGGTCCCCATTGGGTTCAAGATACGGCGTAATACGTAAGTCTTGGCCAGATCGCCTTTTTCCACCAACAGCTCTTCTTTGCGGGTACCGGACTTCGTGATGTCCATCGCTGGGAAGACGCGTTTGTCAGCGACCTTACGGTCAAGAACAATTTCGCAGTTACCGGTGCCTTTGAATTCTTCGAAGATGACTTCGTCCATGCGCGACCCTGTATCGATCAGCGCAGTCGCGATAATCGTCAGCGACCCACCTTCTTCGATGTTCCGTGCCGCACCGAAGAACCGCTTTGGCCGTTGCAGCGCGTTAGCGTCAACACCACCGGTCAGAACTTTACCGGACGACGGCACAGTCGTGTTGAAAGCCCGGCCCAGACGCGTAATCGAATCGAGCAGGATTACGACGTCCCGTTTGTGTTCGACAAGCCGCTTGGCCTTTTCAATGACCATTTCGGACACAGCAACGTGACGCTCGGCTGGTTCATCAAACGTGGATGATACAACTTCGCCCTTCACGGACCGCTGCATGTCGGTCACTTCCTCTGGCCGCTCGTCGATCAGCAGAACGATCAGATAGCATTCAGGGTGGTTCTTTTCGATCGAGTTAGCGATGTTTTGCAGCAGAACCGTTTTACCAGTCCGTGGCGGTGCCACGATCAAGGCCCGCTGTCCTTTACCAATTGGCGACACGAGGTCGATGATCCGTGCGGATTTGTCTTTAATTGTTGGGTCTGCGACTTCCATATTCAGCCGCTCATCAGGGTAAAGCGGCGTCAGGTTATCAAATGCAACCTTATGCTTGGCTTTCTCTGGGTCTTCAAAGTTGATCGATTCAACAACGGTAAGCGCGAAATAACGCTCTGTGTCGTTTGGCTCTTTCATGATGCCTTGAACAGTATCTCCAGTCCGCAGCGAATGCCGCCGGATCATGTCAGGCGAAACGTAGATATCATCTGGCCCAGGCAAATAGTTGGCCTCTGGTGACCGCAGGAACCCGAATCCGTCTTTCAGGACTTCAAGAACACCGTCACCGCCGATGATCCATTCTTCGTCTGCGCGTTCTTTAAGGATCGCAAACATCATGTCGCCTTTGCGCATGGTGGATGCATTTTCGATCTCGAGCTCTTCTGCCAATGGCAAAAGGTCCTTTGGGCTTTGTGCCTTGAGGTCAGCGAGGTTCAAACGGTCAATGGTCATAACAATATCCAACTGCTGCCAGCAAAGGCAGTCATCAAGCAGATTAAGAATGGAAAACAGCTATCCCGGACGGGTAGCGCACAAACATCTACGCAACCACATGACCGAAGTCAATTAAAACGGCCGTACAATGACCATCACAACGATTATAAGCATAAGTACCGTCGGCACCTCGTTCGCAAGCCTGTAGGTCCGCCCTGTGCGCGTGTTGATCCCTTGCGCAAAGTCTTTGCGTCGCTTCCCAAGCCACATGTGTGCCACAGTCATCAGCACGACCGCGATCAGCTTAATCCACGTCCATCCAGATGTGAAATCCATCGCGCCCATCCCAATAAGGATAAGTCCGCATAGCCAAGCCACAATCATTGCCGGTGTCATGATCAAATTCAGGAGCTTTCGTTCCATCACTTGGAAAGTTTGATCAAGCTCGGACCCGACTGATCCCCGTTCTGCGTGATAGACAAACAGCCGTGGCAGATAGAACATACCTGCCATCCATGAAATCACCGCCGCAATGTGAAGCGCTTTGACCCACGGATATAGAATTCCCAAAATCTCCGACATGATTTGTTTTCCCGACCGATCCTGATTTCTCTTAATATATATAGATATATAGAAAGAAGATGTAGTTGTGTGTTGTGTTGTCATTTTCTGTGGATCAAATCTTATCCGCAGAGTTACCCACAATTAACCAAAGATAACAAAAACTTAAAGCGCGCGAAATCTTGATACTAAATCATTTTATATCAATAGCTTGGATGTATACATTCCAGATGAATTTCTGACCCAGACATATTGACTCATGGTTCACCCTAGATTCGTCCACACCCCCAACTTATCCTTTCCCACAGTGGACAGTTTGGTGAAACTGCGCGCATAACATTGGACATACACACAGGCAGGCGTTCAGCTTACCTTATCCACTATTTTCACCACACGACCACACAGCGTTTGTCCTAAGGGTTATCCCCATGCCAGATACCATCATTCTTGCGTCCGGTTCTGAAATTCGTGCGACTTTGTTGCGCAATGCTGGGGTATCGTTTGACATCGTTGTGCCGCGTGTCGATGAGGACACCATAAAGGCGTCACTGATCGCTGAACAGGCATCCCCTCGCGATATTGCCGATGCCTTGGCTGAGATGAAGTCGTTGCGTGTTGCGGCCAAACATCCAGATGCGCTGGTGATTGGCTGTGATCAAGTGCTTGCCCATAATCGTGCTATTCTGTCCAAACCTGAAACACCTGATGACGCGTTGACGCAGTTAAAGGCACTGCGCGGTGAAACCCATCAATTGTTATCGGCGGCTGTTATTTATGCGGAGGGCAAACCCCAATGGCGTCACGTTGGCCAAACCCGCCTGTTCATGCGCGATGTATCTGACGCATATTTGACGGATTATGTTGACCGCAATTGGGACAGCATTCGTCATTCTGTCGGCAGTTATAAGCTCGAAGAAGAAGGCGCGCGTCTTTTTTCCCGTATTGAGGGCGATTACTTCAATGTTCTCGGGCTGCCGCTGTTAGAACTCTTGTCATATCTCACACTTCGCGGAACATTGGACGGATGAAACAAAAAATCCCTTTAGCCGGTGTGATCGGTTCTCCGATTGCCCAATCTAAGTCTCCTCGGCTGCACCGACATTGGCTGCGCCGTTACGGTTTGCGTGGCGATTACGTGCCGCTGCATGTTGATCCCGAAGATCTGGAGACCGTTTTGCGGGCGATGCCCAAGATGGGCTTTGTCGGTGCTAACGTCACGATCCCGCACAAAGTCGCCGTGATGAAGTTTGCTGATCAAGTAAGCGATCGTGCCACGCTTGTGGGGGCGGCCAATACGCTGATCTTTAAGGACGACGGGCGTATCTTTGCCGATAACACCGACGGCTATGGGTTTATGGCGAACCTGCATCAGCAAGCCCCTGATTGGGATCCAAGGTCTGGCCCCGCTGCCGTGCTTGGTGCTGGTGGCGCTGCGCGTGCTGTTATTGTGGCGCTTGCTGACGCTGGTGTCACCGAGATTTTGCTGTCTAACCGTACCCGCGCCAAAGCTGACGCGCTGCGGTCCGAATTTGGTGCCCGCATTCGCGTAGTTGATTGGGTCCAAGCCGGCAACATGTTTGAAGATGCGACCACAGTGGTCAACACGACGTCCCTTGGCATGATTGGTCAGCCTGAATTGCGCGTTCCATTAGATGGATTGCGCGCCGGGGCCCTTGTTACCGATCTGGTTTATAACCCGCTGCGTACCTCGCTGCTTGAAACCGCACATGCCGTGGGCTGTGTCACGGTTGATGGGCTAGGCATGTTGTTGCACCAAGGTGTTCCAGGGTTTGAGCGTTGGTTTGGCACCCGCCCAGAAGTCGATGAAGAAACCCGCCGCGTTGTTCTGGGATGACCTTATGCGTTGGTTTGACCGGTTCAATCGGTATGGGCAAGTCGACCACGGCTGCGATGTTTGCAGATGAAGGTATCCCTGTTTGGGACGCTGACCGTGCGGTGCATGATCTTTATGCCGTCAATGGAGCAGCCGTAGAAATCATTCGCGCCCAGTTCCCAAGTGTAGTTGAAGGTGGGGCTGTATCCCGCAGTCGTCTGCGCGATTTGATTGCAGATGACGGAGCGGTTTTGGATCAGCTTCAAACACTTGTGCATCCTTTGGTCGCCCAAAACAGGCAGGAATTCTTGGACGTCAATGCAGGGGCGATCGTTCTGCTCGATATTCCGTTGTTATTTGAGACCGGCGCTGATGCCTTGTGTAATGTGATCGTTGTCGTGTCTGTGCCTGTAGACGTTCAGCGCGCGCGCGTTATGGCCCGCGGGGAAATGTCCGAGGCTGACTTTGATATGATTCTTGCCCGCCAATTGCCGGACGCCGAGAAACGCAAACGTGCTGATTATATCGTTGAAACGCTGACCCTTGATATTGCCCGCGCCGCCGTGCGAGATATCGTGCAACAGCTAAGGGATACCCATGCGCCAGATCGTTCTTGATACAGAGACCACGGGTTTTGAGCCAAATGAAGGTGACCGTATCGTTGAAATCGGTGCGGTTGAATTGATCGGGCACGTCCCAACTGGCCGCACGTATCATCAGTACATTAATCCGATGCGGTCGATGCCTGCAGGCGCGTTTGGTGTTCATGGGATCGGCCCTGATTTACTGGAACCACCGCAGCAGCCAAAGCCCGGTCAGGTTATTTTGCGCGACAAACCTGTATTCGCAGATATCGCGCAGGGGTTCCTTGATTTTATCGGCACTGACGTGATGGTCATTCACAATGCGGCGTTTGATATGAAGTTTTTGAACGCCGAGCTTGGTTGGCTGAAGCGCCCGCTTTTGCCGATGGCCCAGTCGCTCGATACGTTGGCGATAGCGCGGCGCAAATTCCCTGGATCGCCTGCGTCACTGGATGCGCTTTGCCGACGGTTTGGGATTGATAACAGCAATCGGACGCTGCACGGCGCGCTTTTGGACAGCGAAATTCTGGCCGAAGTGTATTTGGAATTGATCGGTGGCAGGCAGCCCGATTTTGGGCTTGGTACTGCTGCCATTAAGACGGCCAACACGGCCGACGCCCAAGATTGGCGGCCAACGGCGCGGCCAAATGCGTTGCCACCCCGCATTACAAATGAAGAAGCCGCCGCCCATACCGCTTTTATAGAAAGCTTGGGCGACGGCGTGCTTTGGAACCGTGACTAAGGCTTAATTCTCGGTCGCTTTGGCTTTTTCTGCCTCAAGGCGGCGGGTGATCTCGGAGCGGTAAAGCGCCACAAAATCAATTGTCTCAAGGTTCAGCGGCGGGAAACCACCGTCACGGGTGACGTCGCTGACGATGCGGCGCAAAAATGGGAATGTGATGCGTGGACATTCGACCAAAAGATAAGGGTGCATCTGATCTTCTGGCACGCCCTTTACTTCGAAAACGCCAGCATATTCCAGCTCGAGAACGAACAGTGGATCGCCGGTTGCCTTGGCGTTGCTTTCGACTTTTAGCTTGGTGATCACTTCAAATTGACCCTCGGCGCCGCGTTTACGCGCATCAAGGTTTACCTGAACTTTAATCT
>Ga0075446_10001098_pt1 | contig 10925 bp, 7 predicted proteins | sample CoawatmetaG05DNA_FD_71590 | JGI IMG/M metagenome (GOLD analysis project Ga0075446, IMG submission 71590) | Marine microbial communities from the West Antarctic Peninsula - Coastal water metaG058-DNA | ecosystem: Environmental > Aquatic > Marine > Coastal | place: Atlantic Ocean: West Antarctic... | reverse complement strand
GTTTATATCCATTTATGCCTCTATCATCCTATTTTCGATTTGTTGTAATTTATTTTTAATGGAAGTGTCCACCATTGTGCTTCCAACTTGCACAATCAAACCCCCAATTAAACTTGCATCATATTTGTAGTTTAATTTTATCTTTGAACTAAAGTTTTTAGTCAATTCTTCTTTTATATTGTTAACTTCATCTTTATTAAGATCTTTTGCAGAAATTAATTCAGCTTTTAATTCACCTCTTTTAATTGAACATGTCTCAACAAAGCTTTTTAAAATTTTATCAACATAAAAGAATCTTCTCTTGGATATTAGAAAGCTTAAAAATTTTGTTAATAATTCATTTAATTTGTATTGTTCTGAAATTTTGTTTAAAGCATTAAGCTGATCTTCTTTTTTGTTTGTTGGGTCTTTGATTAAAGACTTAAAATCTTCACTTAAAGTGATTAAATTAATAATTGATGTAGAATGGACTTCAATCTCACTTAAGGCGTTAGTCTCTATGGCTAATTCATAAAGTGCCAAAGAATATCTATCTGCTGATGTTTCTGAAAAACCTTTATTTTTGCTCAATTTATTGTTCCTTATAAATAATTGAAGATTTATTAAAATTCAGTTTTAATTAACATATGACCCTAAGCTCTTCAAGTCACAGATTGTCTAAAAGTGTTATTTTTTTCTATTAATTGAAGTTTATTGGGTCAACATCAACCGTTAGTTTCATTCCACTAGGAAACTTGAATTTTTCAATGCTTTTTGCCAATGAATTTTGGACTTTTAAAGATTTACGCCCTCTAATCAAAAGTCTAACTCTAAACATTCTTTTTAATCTAAATATTGGAGCATTCACAGGCCCAAGAACTCTACCTTCTACAGCATCAACTATAAAACTTTTAAATCTATAAGCTTCTTTTTCAAGTTCTCTTTCGTTATTGCCAGTAATTATTAAAGCAATAAATCTCTGAAAAGGGGGAAGATTATTTTCCCTTCTAATTTTAAGTTCTTTGTCTAGAAATATATCAGGATCTTTATTGGTAATATCTGTAATCATTTTAGTATCTAAGTTATAGGTTTGGAAATAAACAGTTGCTGGCTTTCCTGTTCTACCTGCTCTTCCTGAAAGTTGATGATATAGCTGCAAATTTTTTTCAGCACCTCTTAAATCATGGCCTTGTGATGATAAATCAATATCAACAACAACTATGCAATTTAAGCTTGGAAAGTGAAATCCTTTAGAAATTAATTGAGTCCCAATTAAAATTTGGATTTCATTATTTATAATCTTTTCCAAAATATCTGAAGAACTTTTTTTATTCATTGTGTCACTGGAAAATATAGTTGTCTTTTGAGTGGGAAAAATTTTTTTAACTTCTTCTGATATTCTTTCAACACCAGGGCCACTAAAAATAAAATCACATTTTCCCTCTTTAGAGCAGTCTCTATTTAGTAAAGTTTTATATCCACAGTAATGACATAATAAATTTTGTTTGTTTTTATGATATACCAAATTTATTGAGCAATTTGGACATGAGTAACTAGTAAAGCATTTTTTACATAAAACATGAGGAGAAAACCCTCTTCTGTTTAAAAAGAATAAAACTTGGTCTTTTTTTTCAAGATGTAAGTTTACTTTATCAATTGTTTCTTTTGATATCCAGGATTGAGATTCAAGTTTTGAATTATTTAGATTAATTATTTCATACTTTGGCAAAGATGCGTTTAGATACCTTTGATCAAGTTTTGATAAACTATATTTACCTTTTTTAATATTATCATAGGTTTCAATAGACGGAACTGCTGTTATTAAGTTGATTGGAATGTTTTCAAAAGATGCTCTTGAAATTGCCATGTCTCTTGCATTGTAAGTTACTCCTTCATCTTGCTTATAAGATTGATCATGCTCTTCATCGACAATGATTAACCCTAATTTTTTAAAAGGTAAGAACAGGGAGGAACGAGCACCAATTACTACTTTAATTTTATCATTTGCTATTCCGCTCCAAATAATTTCTTTATTTTTTTTTGTAATACTTGAGTGCCATACAGCAGGTTTGAATCCAAAAAATTCTATAAATTTATTTTGAAATTGTCCTGTTAAACCAATCTCTGGCAATAGAATTAACCCTTGAAAACCCTTATTAATTATCTCTTTTAAAGCTTCAAAATAAACCATCGTTTTACCTGACCCTGTAGTTCCCTGTAAAACATGAACTCTAAATTTTTTATTTAATACATTCATTTTTTTTAATGAATCTTTTTGTTCATTAGAAAGTTTTATTTCATTTTCTCTAATATCAACTTTGAATGGTTCATAAGCCTTGGCTGTTAATTTCTCTATGGCACCATTGCTTAATAATAATAATTTTAATGCCATACCTTTAGGTGTCATATTGTATTCAGAAAACCAGTTTAGGAATTTAATTGTATTTGTTTTTAAAGGTGGAACATTTAATCTTCTTAAAACTTGTTTAATTGCAAAATTTTTATTTGTTTTTTTTTCAAAGTCATCCCATACAACTCCCGTAACTTCGGACTTTCCAAAGGGTACCACCACATAATCTCCAATATTTAAATTTAAATCAGAGTCGTAGGTAAATGGATGATTAAAAATATTCGGTATAAGAATCGGAACTTTCATAATTGGATAATACGGAAAATTTTTACTGTGTATTGATATTTCTTTAAATTATACAGCTAAAAGTTAAATTACAGTAAGATCTTTGAATTTTTTATATATTAAAATATTCTTTTATGTAATTACTCAATAAACGGTTTTCAAATTTTTTTTCTGTGGATATTTTGTTTGTAAGTTTTTAAAAAAATATTTTTAAAATTTTTTAAAACTATAAAAATAAATATTAAATTAAATAAATAATATCCAGAAAAATAACTGTACCTATCATATTGAAAAAAATTATAAAAACCATGTTGGTTTATATTTTGTACAATATAAATATAATCTATTAGCAAACAAGCTGGAGAAATAAAAAAAAGAATTTTTGACGTATCATCGTTTAAAATTATTTTGTTTAAAAACACTATACATAGTATTAATATTATAAGATATCCATGATAGAATACTCTAAAAAAGTTGTTTCCAACATTGTAAAAAAGCAATATTGAAAATGCCAAAGGTACGCATGCATATAGAGTAATCGCATAATTTTTAATTAAAATTTTTATAAAACTTCTAGAAAAAATTAATAAAGAAAATGGCATAAATAAAAAAATATTTTTATCTGCTATTAATCCATTATTTATTGAGTTAATAAATACATTAAAATTACCATAAATATAATACTCAAAAAAAGAGCTAATCACCGCTAATACATTTTTATTTTCATACGTCGCTAAATTATGAGATGAAGCTAAATTATAATGAATTGTAAAAACTATCAAAATAAGCAGAAATGATAGTAGTGTGTTTCTTTTTTTGTAACTTATAAAATATCTTAAATATGTAATACAAATCAGTATTAGTAAATATTCTTTTGTAAACATTGATATTAAACTTACAAAAAATAAAATTTTTAAATCGTAAGTTTTGTTTAACTGAATAAAATATATTATCAAAATATACATTAATAAATCTAATAACTGATAATAATTAAAAATAATATAGATAATTGAATGACTGGTATAAAATAATATCGCTATAGCTGATAATGCTAAATAGTTTTTAATTTTATAACTTTTTAAAAGAAAAAAAGTTTTTAAATGTAAAAAAATAAATGAAATAAAAGTCAAATATTTGAAACAATTATCGGTTGATATTCCTGAAAACTTTAAGAAATACACTGAAATACTAGGAAAAATTCTTAGAGCATTTTGATGAGGCGTTTTGAAATAATTTTCTGGATTCTCAGCAATAGAAATATATGAAATTGCATCCGCAAGTAACACATTTTCAAAATTATATATTTGGGTACTTAGGGCTATAGTTAATGTAGCAACTAGTAGTAAAATGATAATAGATATTTTCTCTGTAAGAAAATCATCAATTTTTTTAATACATAAACTTCTAAATTCGATCATATGTTTTTATATATCTTAAATAAATTATTTTATGAACAAATTACTGGTTTAGGTATTGTATTAAAATATCTAGAATAAACTAAGAGTGTATTGTTCTTTTTTGAACCGCTCTACTTCTATTGATAAACATAACTTCTAAACGCACTGTTTGCTTTCTACTTTCCACACCATGAATAAACCATTAAACCAAATTTAATTCAAAAGTTTAATTTGTAATTCCAATACATTTACAAATCTATTTCAATTCTTTTTTATGGTCAATTTATAAATTGATTTTAATTTCCTAACAACAAACCCAGAACCACAATCCCTAAAATCTTTTTCATGAACCAAGAACTTAGCACAAAATTAAACGTCGCAATTACATTCAAACTTTTGCATTAGGTTGTAGCAACATCGTTGCAAAATAAGGATTATAGAAGCACAGTCTGGGGCACCGGGTAACAGAACGCCCCTTCACACTCTTCTACTTTTCTTTAATCGGTTCTGATGTTATTTTAAAAAACAAAATTCAGCTATTCCAGATATTAGGGTTTAGAAAACAACAAGCCAAGCTAAAGGGATATTAAAATATATAAAAGGGACTAAAGTTAAATATAAACCTAATTAGATATATTTTTAATTATAAAAATTTATCTATTATCTTCAAGCAATGATTGAAGTTCCTCATTCCAGGATTTTTTCTCTTAATATTATGAATCTGTAAAGTATTTTTTATATTTTCTTTATAATTGTAATCAAGCCATTCATTTATAGGGTATGTAAAGCCACCTTTTTTAAGTGAGGAAAATCTTTTATGAATATTTTTAGAAGCAATTTTTTTTAATATAGTTTTGCCTCTCACAAGATAACTTTTGTCATTTGGTATTGAGAGAGCAAATTCTAGAATACTACTGTTTAAAAAAATTGACCTTATTTCAAGGCTATTAAACATTCCTGCTTTGTCAGAACGTGAACAAATAAGATTGGGTAAATAAAAATTGTAAAAATACAAAATATTTTTTTTATTTACATCTAAATCTTTATAATTTTCATTAAAACTATTTATATCAAAAAAAACCTCATCTTTATCCAGTTTACTAACAAAAAAATTATCTATTTCATCAATAGGTATGCTGGACAATAAAGATAAATTTTGCTTATAAGGCTCTTGTATAATTGAATTTTGAAATCTTGATAATTTAAATCTTAATTCACTTGATAATATTTTAGAAAATACTTTTTCAAATAATTTTAATGAATTTGAAAGAGGCTTATTTAATTTACAGTTATTTATATAATTTATTAACTTTTGTTTTTCCACCATTTCGTAGCCTCCAAATATTTCATCTGCTCCATCACCTGTAATGACTGTTTTTACTTTTTGTGCTGCTAATTGAGACAAAACAAACATTGTGACATATGTGGTTGCTCCCAAAGGTTCATCTAATTTATTAACAATACTATCTATTTGTTTTTGAAAATCATTTTTAGAAAAATTTATTTGATAATTATCAAGCTTAAATAAAGAATTTACAAATTGATAACTCTTTTTCTCATTGAGATGTTCGTTGTCTATAGAAATAGAAAATGATTTTGGTGAGTATCCATTTTTAATCATATAGTAAGCAGCTAAACTAGAATCTAATCCACCACTTAAAAAGAGACCCATTTCTACATCTGAATTTAATCTTAATTTTGTACTATTAGTAATTAAGCTATCTAGCTCCTCAAGATAATCTTCTTCATTTTTATAATTTTTTTCTTTAATTAAAGGCTCATAATATTTTCTTTTGATAATTTTATTATTAGAAAAATTTATTTTACAAAGGTGGGCATGCTCTAATTTAAAAATATTTCTATAAATTGTATTTGGAGAAGGAACATGAGAATATAAAAAAAATTTAGCTAACGAGTTTGGGTTAATTTCTAATTTTTCATTTAAAAAAAATTTAAAAGAATCAAGTTGAGATGAAATTATTATTTCATTTTGGCTTACAAAATAAAATAAAGGTTTTTCCCCAAATTTATCTCTAGCCAAAATTATTTCTTTTTTTTTTCTATTAATTAAACAAATTGCAAATTGACCATCAATTTCAGAGAAAACTTGCTCTCCAAATTTTTCATAAGATTTCAATAGAACTTCTGTATCAGAACTTTTAGATTTGAGATTTATATTTAGTTTTTTTAATTTTTCTCTAAAATAGTTTTGATTATAAATTTCACCGTTAAATAATAATATTAAATTTGCATCTTCACTTTGGTAAGGTTGCTTACCATTATTTAAATCCATTATTGTTAGTCTATTATGACCTAAATAAATATTTTCGTTTTCTAAAAATAAATAATTTGTTTCATCGGGTCCACGATGTACAATTCTTTTTGTAGATTTAATTACTTTTTCACCTAGATTATTTCCAATAGCTGCAATAAAACCACACATAAATTATTAATATTTCTTTAAAAATTTTTTAGATTTTATAAATTTAAACAAATCAATTATTTTTTCAAAAAAATTTCTTTTATCATCACTAAAAAAAGATAAAAATGTAAAGATTATTACACTTTTCAAATGATAAATATTTTTTAAAGGTCTTGTAATTTTTTTTGGAATTTTTTCTTTATAAAAATATTTTTCATTAAATCCCTCTCCAACACAACCTCTTTTAATAAATTTATAAGTTCTGGGCTCAACATCTAATGTCACATATCTTAAAGCAAGACCAAGTCTGTCAAAATCAGAGTCATTAGTGCCACTTCTGTGCCATGCATAATTATTATGCAGAGAATATTCACCCTCTTTTAAAATTACTTTACCTATTTTTGTTTCTGGATGGGGCCTAAATATTGAACTATTTCCTCTTGCTAGAATATTGTGTGGATCATTACTAATTTCTTGTTTTATATTAGTGTCAACTTCTTCAAACGCAAACTCCATAGGCCCCATATTTTCTTCAATATCGTTTATGGCAAGCCATAAAGTACATCCTTTTCTAAGTTTATATGACCAATAATATTGATCATAGTGCCACGGAATATATTGCTGAGATCTTTTTTTTTTAATAAAAAAAACAGAAAACCACATTACAGATTTTTCTCCAAGAAAATCGTCAACATTTTTTTTTAAATCTTTATCTAAACTAAGTTTATGAATAGATGGAATTAGTAAATGAGGTTTATGTCTTGCTAGAATACCTATATTATTTTTATTTGAACTAATAAAAGTCTTGATATCAATATTGATTTGATTTAACAGTTTTTTGTTAATTTTTCCAGCAGGAGAATGTAAAAATTTATTATTGTAAAACATTGTACTAATACATGATGAGTATAACAAAAAATAAGAAAAAACTACTAGTTTTAAATATTAATGAAATTAATTTTAAATATTTAAAAAAAGGAGCTAAAAAATTTAAATGTGAAAATATTAATTTTTTTTTTAAAAAAAAAAAAAAAATTAAAACTTTATCGGAAGACAAAATTCAAGATAAAAATCTTGATCCATGGGTTCAGTCAGTATCTATTTCATTAGGCAAATCTTCAAAACATCATAATATTTTAAAATCAGGACAAACTATTTCAGAAGCTGAAAATCAAATATGGGATATTTTAGCGAGCAAAAGAATTTCTTGTTCTGTTTGGGGGCCAATGAATTCTTTGTACAAACCTAACAAAAATTTAAAATTATATTTTCCAGATCCATGGAATCATAAAGCTATCGTTCATCCAAAAAATTTGAATTATTTATTAAATTTAGCAAAATATTATGGATCAAATTATACAGATTTTTATAATTTCAAATTTGTTCAAAAATTATTGAGCACTTTCAAAAGATTATTTTTTTCTAAAATATTAATTTATTTTTTTTTAAATTTTAGTTTTTTTGTTAAAATTTTTTTTTATCACAGGTTAAAAAATTACATTTTATTTTTTATTTTTGATTTAATTTCATTTTTAAAATTTGAAAGCTTAATAAAAAAAAATAATTCAAAGTTTTGTATGATTTTTTTGAATTCTTTTGCACATTTTCAGCATAATAATTGGAATGATAAAAATGATAAAATATTTTTTTTATTTGCAGAAAAAATTTTTGAAAGAATAAATTATCAAGCTAGTTTACATGATGACACCATACTTTTTAATTCCTTTACACAAAAAAAAATAAGAACTGAATATAGCTTGAGGCCTCAAAATCCCTACTTATTTTTAAAGTTCTTAGGTTTGAAAATAATAAATTTAGATCAAAATATGACTAATGGTGGAATTTTGACATTTAAAAAAAAAGATCACTTATTAAGAGCTTATAAAATATTGAGTGATTTTAAATTTTTAGAATTTAAATTTTTTTATGTTGAACAACTTAGTCAAAATAAACTTTTTTATAAGATTATTTTAAGAGCAAAAGTGGAAAAAAAATTAATTAAATTAAAAAACTTAAGCAAGAAAGAAATTCTAAAATTTTTTAAAAATAATACTAAAATTAATAAAAATAATTTTAAAGATAAAACATATCATATAGAACAAAAGTTTTGGGATGAAATGATCTTTATTAAAACGACTGGTATTCATACTCCAAAAGGAGAATTATTTTATACGTCAAACAATATTAAAATTAAAGAAAAACATATTCTTAATCACAATATATTTAAAATATTAAAAAATTATTTTTTCTAATTTTTTTTTATAAAAAAAAATCTTAATGAGCTAGGTTCAGTAATTATTTTACCAATTATTTGTACTCTTTGAAAAAATTAAAAACTATTTGCTTTATATTCAATTATTGTGAATTTTTTATTTTAAAAATTTCTTTCACTTCAATTAGATTATATAAGTTTAATTTTGGTACAAAAGTATGCCAAAAAAAAATCTATTCAAAGATGAAACCTTTTTACTAATTTGTGTATAATTTAATAATTCGCATATTTTCTAATAATTCTCGATATTCTAACGATATATTCAAAAACACTATCTCTAAATAAATATAAACTTAAATAAGAATACCCCTTTTTTTTATAACTCTAAAAACTTCATTAAAGCTAATTACGGGGTTACTTGTATAGTGAATCACTCCATGACACATTACAAAATCAAAATAATTATTCTTATAAGATAAGTCTAAACACTTCCTTATTTACCCTTCATAAAATTTAGTTTTTTTTATTCACATACAGTTTCTGTGTAAATATCTAAAACATTTAAATTTTTAAAATATTTTTTCTTGTTAATTTTTACCCATTCTTCAAAATCATCATGTGAATTTGGTTAATTTTTAAAGTTTACTATCTTTTTTAAAATTTGTTTTTGAATTAACGTGTAAGAATTATCTACACTTTTATTTTTATTAAAAAGATGGATTATTTGGCATTTTTAGTTATTAAAGTAATAAATATTGTTTTTATCATGTGGAAAAAAATTAAAAATAAATTATTCATTTTTGATGATTGATTTTTGTAATTACAATTTACATTGATTTCAAAATGTTTTTTTTTCATTATATTGGCATATAAATTTACAAAAAGATCAAAAGAATAATTGTCTGGAGCTGATTGTATTATCTTATAAGTTAAAGAAGTATTATAAACCTTAAAACCTGAAAGAATATCCTTGGTATTATTACCCCAACATTTTGATATTATGCTAAAAAAAACATTTCCAAACTTTCTATGCAAAGGTATATTTTTTAATAAGTGAAATTTTGATCCAGATATATAAGCGAATTTTTTTGAAAAATTTTCTAGTAAATGAAAAAGCTTAATTAGATCGGTAATTTTTCTTTGATTATCTCCAGGAAAAATTCCAAAAAATTTATAACCTTTTTTTTTAGCATATTTACTAGCGGTTTTAACTGCTGAACCATAACCTGAGTTTAGTTTATGGGTTATAACTTTATTCTTTTTATTTTTTTTGAGATAATTGTAGTTAGTGTCAGTTGATCCATCGTTAACAAATAGAATATCATACTTCACTGCCTTTAATTGGTTGATAGTTTTAACCATTTTTTTTTTTTCGTTATAAAATATTACACAAATTAAAAATTTTTTTTTCATTATTTTTTTTTCTTAATTCTATAAGTTAAAGATTTTTTAATAAAACCAAAATTTAAGTATTTATGAAAATTTTTAAACTTTACAAATCTTCCTGTATTATTTAAAGAGCCTATTAAAAAATATCTGATAATTTTTTGCTTATATTGATTTGATTTTACTAAACTATATGACATTTTTGATTAATATAGCTTCAAGAATATTATGCAATAGAATACAGTTATTGATTTATAAATTTGACTAGATTTGGCTTAAAGTATTGAGACCCCTTCATAATCTTACCAGATTCATTATAGACAGGCTTACCATTTACACCCGACTTACTCATATTCGAGCCTTGTACTTCTTCAAATCACTTAACAAGATCAATGCCAAATGCATGTCCAGTTCCATAAGCTACATATAGTATATCTGTTAAAGCATCAGCAACCTCTAAAAGATCTTTAAGAGTGTATCGCCCTTTTATCTACTGATAACGCTGCTTCTTTTACAGCTTCTGAAAATGTTGGATGTGCGTGACATGTTCTTGCAATATCTTCAGCACTTGCACCAAATTCCATTGCAACTCCAATTTCCCCAATTAATTCACCAGCATGAGGTCCAATAATATGTGCTCCTAAAACTTTATCTGTTTTTTCATCAGCTAGGATTTTAACAAAGCCCTCAGCTTCATCAATTGCCTTGGCTCTTGAATTTGCCATAAATGAAAATTTACCAATTTTATATTTAATATTTGATTCTTTTAATTGTTCTTCTGTTTTTCCAATTGAAGCAACTTCTGGAGTTGTATAAACAACGCCTGGAATAATATCATAATTTACATGTCCTGATTGTCCTGCTATATTTTCTGCAACTGCAATACCTTCATCT
>Ga0075446_10001096_pt1 | contig 10936 bp, 8 predicted proteins | sample CoawatmetaG05DNA_FD_71590 | JGI IMG/M metagenome (GOLD analysis project Ga0075446, IMG submission 71590) | Marine microbial communities from the West Antarctic Peninsula - Coastal water metaG058-DNA | ecosystem: Environmental > Aquatic > Marine > Coastal | place: Atlantic Ocean: West Antarctic... | reverse complement strand
TTAAAACACGAAAAAAAGGATTCACAAAAGCGTTGTAGCTAATTGAACAAAAATTTAATATTATGAGTTTAAAACTTGCGAAAAAAATAATCTACCTGACTATTATAGCATTAAATTTAAGCTGTTCCTCTAAAGAAGTAGAAGAATCATTTGAAAAAACATTAATTGACATTGGAGATTCATTAACAGCTGGAGCTGGTGGAGACGGAAACAATATGTCAAAAACAACATCAAATTTATTAGGTGAAGAATGGGTTGTAAAAAATATGGGTGTTGGAGGAGAAAACACTTTAACAATTGGTGCAAGACAAGGAGGAATTCCGATGTATATAAAAGAGTCTATTTCGATTCCAGGAGATGGTTCTAAAGTTGAAATTAATTCTGGTCTATTTAGCAGCTATAACCATAAAAATATTTATCCGTTATTACAAGGTTCCGCAGGAATAAACCCTTGTTTTATAGACAGTATTGAATGTAAGTTAACAATAAATAAAGGTAAATATTACATAAATAGAGTAAATCCAAACGCTACTGATTACATAACTGAAACAAAATCTACTTTATTTACTGCATTATCAAAAGAGAAGAAAGGGATTGCGACAATTTTTATTGGTCAAAATGGAGGTTACAAATCGCCCGACGATTTCCTTAATCAAGTAGATTTATTTGTAAAACATAAAGGAGATGAAAACGTAATTATAATTACATCACACGGAAATGGAGATTCTTTAACGATTCGGCCTTTAAAAAGTAAGTATAAAAATAAACTTATTGATTTAAAAGAATATATGTCAACTGAAGCAATTTATGATGCAATAAAATTTAATTTATTACCAGACAATGGAAAATACCCAACTAATGAAGATATAGAAAGGATGAAAAAAAATAATGCTCCTAAAACATTACTAAAGGATGGAATACATTTCAATTCAATTGGATATGAATTATTAGGAAGACTTCGATATGAAAAAGGAAAAGAGTTAGGCTATTGGTAAAACTAGCTACAACACTATTTATTATTAGTTTTAGTAAGTTTGAAAAAATCTCGCAGACTTTAATTCTATGATTTATTAACTATCTTCACTACTTAAAATCGCAACTAAACTTACACAAACACTTTGGCATTAATTAAAAACAGGATTTCTCTAAAAAACTAGCTTTTGGAAAAGCTAAAAAACATTTGTACATTATTGAAATTAAAATTTTTATGAAAAAAATATTTTTACTTTTATCAATTATTCTAATGACATTTTATAGCTGTAATAAAGATAATTCTATTATTGAAATACAAGAGCTAATACTTCCCGAACTTCCAATTTTATCAATAAATACAGAGAATTCGTCACCTATCGTTTCAAAAGATGATTATGTAAACGGGATATTTGAAATATCTAGTGAAGATGAAAATTTAACTGCTGATATTAAAATTAGGGGAAGAGGAAATAGTACGTGGTCTTTTCCCAAAAAACCGTATCAAATAAAGTTTGGTAGTAAAGAAACTGTATTAGGAATGCTTAAAGATAAAAAGTGGATTTTATTAGCCAATTATAGTGATAAAACGATGTTGAGAAATGAAGTCGCATTAAACTTAAGTAGATTTAGTAATTTAGATTGGACTCCGAATAGTCGTTTTTTGGAACTTTTTGTTAATAATGAATATTTAGGAGTTTATCAGATTGTACAAAAAGTGGAAGAATCTTCTAATAGGGTTAATCTTGGAGACAACGGGTATTTGCTAGAAGTAGATCAACTTTCAAGATTAGATCCAGATGATGTTTACTTTAGAACTAATAAATATTTATTCAACATAAAAGAACCTAGTCTTGATGAAGGAGACAATCAGTTTGATATTATAAAGAATTATATCCAACTAACCGAAAAAACATTATTGGGAGATAATTTCACAGATCCAGTTGAAGGATATGCAAAATACATAGATGTAGATTCATTTGTAGATTGGTATCTTATAAACGAAATAACTAAGAATAATGACGCGATATTTTACTCTAGTGTCTATATGAATTATATGCCGGGAGGTAAATTGAAAATGGGACCAGTTTGGGATTATGACCTTAGTCTTGGAAATATTAACTATAATAATAATGAAACTACAGACGGGTTTTGGATAAAAAAAGCAGTTTGGTATTCTCGTTTATTTGAAGACCCTAATTTTATAGCCAAAGTCAAGAAGAGGTTTAACCATTTCTATGATAATAGAAATTTATTCCAAGAACAGGTTAATTCAAATTCAGTATACCTAAATCAATCACAAGAAAGAAATTTTTACAAATGGCCCATCTTGGGCACCTATGTTTGGCCAAACTATGTCTTTTATTCTACATATAATGAAGAAGTAAAATATCTAAAAGAATGGCTTGACGAAAGGTTAGAGTGGCTGAAAGAGAATTTCAATAAATTATGATTTATTAAAAAAGATTACTAGTAACAGTGTGTATAAAAAATTACTGAATTACTGCTTACCTTAATCTAGTTGCATTTTTGCGTACTACTTATTTTACGTAGGAAAATACTCGCACACAAAAATTGCAAGTTTCAATACTCAAACCCGTTAGGACACAAAAGAGAAACGAGAAATTACTAGATACTTCAATAGAATATTAATAAACTACTTCTTAGAAAAAATACGTTGCACAACATTATTAAATGCCTTTATTGCAGACATAGAAAAATATAACCAACTGGAAAGAAATAATACATCATACATTAAAGAACTAAACAGTGATTTAAATTGTAATATTTCGAAATTTGACATTCAAATGTTAGTAACTAGTGAAAATCATTAGGTTTTAGTTCGACTTGTATAAAAGAGATTGTTTCATTTTAACTATTTTTTTTTAGGGTCATGAGATTACTTATTGAGTATTATGAAAATATCTGAAGCCATAGGTTTGTGCATAACGATCAATTTGGAAAAATCCACAAAAAGAGAATTTACATTCAAATTAATAATTCCTTTTTTATAGTAAGTTTTGCAGTTAAAATAATTTCTTGATTTCTTGAATACTACTCTGTATTATAAATATTGAATACATAAGAAATAGTAAAGAAATTAAAAATGACTAATACGGAAACTTTACTTCAAGATTTTAATAAAAAGAAATTAATAGAAAGAGCGCTATCGGAAAAATTAAGAAAAGGAGTTGCTAACATAGTTAATCTAGCCTTTAAAATTGCAAGTAATGAAAATCCACATTAAAAAAGTGAATGTTAATATAGCCATTAACACGTAGATTACTAAAAGATAAAAATAACTAGCGCCAGTTTACAAACACCACGTAAAATTAATTGCATTGGTTCTGGATTATTTATAAAGTTGTTATTTTTTAACTTTAGTACTAAAACACAGTAACCACTCTAATAAAACAATGTTCCCAAAAATATAACAAATCATTAATACCTTTAGAGAAAAGGAAGAATCACTAAAACCCAAGTCTATATTGAATGGATATTTTTATTAAAAAAATATTAATTTTTATCACTAAAAAAAATTTATTGATTTAAGTTAACGAATTAGAGGTTCAAAGCAGTGTTACTTTGCATAAATAAATACTAAAACAATTATAATGAAGAAATCAATTTATATTATTTTCACGCTATTTGCCTCGATGATGTATGGTCAGACTGGTACAATAAAAGGTAAAGTTATAGATAAACAATCCGAACTTCCAATGATGGGAGCTAGTGTAGAACTCTTGGGGGCAGGAATTTCCAAAGGAGTTGTTACCGATTTTGACGGATATTTTACAATAACAGGTGTACCTATTGGTAGACAAACAATTAGAATTAGTTATATTGGGTTTGAAGTAAATACAATACCGAATATAGAAATAACTACAGGAAAAGACGTAAGTATTAACGTAACACTTGTAGAATCTTTTGGCAGTCTAGATGAGATTGTAATTAAAAGTAGTACAAATAAAATAAAATCTTTAAACAAATTTTCGGCAGTCTCAGCTCGTCAATTTGGTGTAGAGGAAGTTGCAAGATATGCAGGAGGAAGAAATGATGTTGCACGATTGGCAAGTAATTTTGCAGGAGTAGCTTCACCAGATGATAGCCGTAATGATATCGTAGTTCGTGGTAATTCTCCTACGGGACTTTTATGGCGTGTAGAAGGAATTCCTATTCCAAGTCCTAACCATTTTTCGGCATTAGGTACAACAGGAAGCCCAGTATCTGCATTAAATCCGAATCTTCTTAAAAATTCAGACTTTATAACTTCTGCATTCCCTGCTGAATATGGTAATGCAATTGGTGGTGTTTTCGATTTAGGTTTTAGAAATGGAAATAAAGATGAGTATGAGTATTCTTTTCAGATGGGAGCATTCTCTGGTTTAGAAGGAACGGCAGAAGGGCCAATGAACAAAAAAAATAATGGCTCGTTTTTAGTAGCTGCAAGATACTCGCTTATCGGACTTATTGGAGGAGCAGGTACAAGTGATACACCTAATTATGCTGATGTTTCATTTAATCTTAATTTTGGAAAAAGTAAATATGGAACTTTCTCTCTATTTGGAATTATGGGTACATCAAGCATCGATTTAATTGGTGAGGATTTTGATGAAGATGATCTTTTCTCAGCAGAAGATGAAAACTCTTATGTAACTTCTGACATTGCAGTTATAGGTGCGAAGCATTTAATAAGCATTGGCAAAAAATCGTATTTAAAAACAGTTATTGCAGGTGCATCCAATACCAGCAGTTTTGAAGAAGACCGTATTATTGATTTAGATACCGCTGACGAAAGAATTATAAGATTTGCAGAAAGTAACAATGAAGAAACTAGAGTAACATTTTCAACATTATTCAATACTAAAATCAACAATAAATTTACGCTTAGAACAGGATTATTGTTAGAGAGTTTCTCAACAGATTTAGATAGAAAACAGAGAGATGAGCAAGAAGATTTAAACGGAGATGGAGACCCAGATTTAACTACTATTAGAACTATTGACGGTAGTTATAATGTATTTCAACCCTACATTCAAACTAAATACAGATTGACTGAAAAATTGACCATAAATACGGGAATACATACCATGTATAGTGATCTTAATGAACAATTTGTTATCGAACCAAGAGCATCTATGACTTATAGATTACACTCGAATCACACAATAAATCTAGGGTATGGTCTTCATCATCAAAATATTGCTACACCATTATTATTTCTAAATAAAGAAGTAGATGGAGTTATCACAAACCCTAATGAAGATTTAGATTTTGTGTCAAGTCAGCACTTTGTTTTAGGCTATGATGTTAAAATTGCACGAAACTGGAGAGCAAAAATAGAAACTTATTTTCAAAAGATAGATAATGCGGCTATAGACCGATTCTCATCAAGTTATTCTTCGTTAACTGAAGGAGCCGATTTCACATTTTCAACAGATAATACAGATTTAGTTAATTCTGGAACTGGAGAAAACATAGGATTGGAAATTACCTTAGAAAAATCATTTGACAAAGGATATCATGCAATGATAACAAGTTCTTTCTTTGAGAGTACTTATAAAGGTAGTGACGGTATAGAGCGTAGCACACCATTTGACACTGGTCACATCGTTAATTTTTTAGCTGGAAAAGAGTTTAAATTTGGAGAGAATAAGAAAAATATATTTTCTATCGATGGTCGTTTTGTATCTTCGGGAGGAAAGCGTTTTACTCCTGTTAATTTAGCAGCTTCGCAAAATGCAGGTTACGAAGTTTTACAAGAAGATTTAGCGTTTAGTGATCAATATGAAGATTACATAAGACTAGATTTAAAATTTTCTTTAACGTATAATAGTAATGAAAAAAAGAGATCTCATAAATTTTACATAGATTTACAAAACCTTACGAATAGAGCTAATATTTTTGCGAGGACTTACAATAGAACTACCAATAGTGTTGAACAGATAGATCAAAATGGCTTTTTCCCTGATTTTGGTTATCGTTTTCAATTTTAAAAATTTTAAAACTAATGCGTGAGCAGGTTATTTCATTTTTCGGAAAATTTATAGACTTAGAAGAAAAAGATATTCTTCTTATTGAAGAGCAGTCGACAGTAAAACATTTTTCGAAAAATGAATTTATCTTAATACAAGGAAAGGTATGTGATTTTGTTGCCTTTATAAATAAAGGAGCGTTTAGAGCTTTTTATTCAGTTGATGGCCAGGAATACAGCAAACAATTTTTCATGGAAGGAGGGTTCTGTACAGATTATGCAAGTTTTCTAACCGGGAAAAAGTCTTTGACTTATTTACAAGCTACTGAAGATAGTACAGTTATATTTTTTGAAAAAAAGAATGTTGAAGCTATGTACAAAGCAATTCCAAATTTTGTTCACTTTGGAAAATCACTAGCAGAAAACCTTTATATAGCAGTAACTGATATTAAGGCATCATTTATTTTAAGTTCTCCAGAAGAGCGTTATGCCAATATGCTTATCGCTAGACCAGAAGTAATACAACGCGTGCCTCAATATATGATTGCATCCTATCTTGGTATTACTCCAGAAGCTTTAAGTAGAATACGAAAACGTTTAGGAAAGACCTAATGACTGCAAATATCTTAGTTATTTAATAGTCTTAATAAGCTAAATTAAATTAACAAGAAAAATACTTAAACAAAAAATTGACTTTGATAGCAGAAAAATGTTTGTGAAATTAGTAGAATAACACAGCAAATATAAGCTATATGAAAGGTCTCGATTTATTAAAAAAGTACTCCAAATTTTGGCGTTAATTCCTCTTATTATAAACTCTTGTAGAAAAAATGAAACAATATCTTACATTACTAATTTTTGCTAGCTTATTTTTAGCTTCAACTTCTTATTCTCAAATAAAAGGAAAATGTGTAGACGAATTTGGAAAAGGAATTCCATACGTAAACATATCAATAAAAGGAACATCTATTGGAACAGTGAGCAATATGAAAGGAAAATTTTCTTTTGAAAACTCATCAATAAAAGAAAATGATTCTTTAATTTTCTCACATTTGAATTTTGAAAAAAAAATAATTGAAAATCATTTAAAACTAAATACTATTCAACTAATCTCTAAAATTGAGAGTTTAGAGGAAGTTGTTATTTCTAACGAAAAAAGGAGATTTAAAGAAAAAATTGTTGGATCTAAAACTAAAACAAAAATGGTTCTAGTAAATTTTCTTTCAAAAAGTTTAGGTACAGAAATAGGTAAAAAAATTAAAGTAAAAAAAAATAAAACCTATGATGTAAAAAATGTTCAATTTAACATAGCTGAACTTGGATATAAATCTGCAACTTTTAGAATCAATTTTTACACTATTAAAAATGACAGTATAGACTTTGTGAAAATAAATGAAGTTGACAATATTGTTAAAATTACTGAAACGGGAATGATTAAAGTTGATGTTTCAAATCAATATTTATCTTTTGAAAATGATTTTATAGTATCTATAGAATGGATTGATTCAGAAAACGATAAAAATATTGAAGAAGAAAATAAACAAATTAGATTTTCTTCCAAATTATTCAGTGGCCCTTTTATTTGGCGAAATAATGTTAATGTTGAATGGAATGATAAAAGAGCTAAATTTAATGTAGGAATTGGAATACATTTAAAAGTGGAAGAATATTCTAAGTAAATACTGCTGGCAATACCGCATAAAATTATTGAGATGAGTAAATAGTTTAATATTTAAAAGATCAATAAAATAAGGTAATTATAGATTTATTCACAAGACAAAACCTTTTAGATATTACTGCACGACTCAAAACAGATAAAATATATCAGGCAAAAATTAAAGTATGTAATTATTACTTTTAACCGAAGACAAATTATAATTAAAGAAATCAATTCATTTACTTGTAATTATTAAAAAGAAAGATTTTAAGGGTAGAAAGTATTTTACAATAAATATAAGTAACGTTCATATTCTTTTAGATTTAGTGGCTTTAAATATTCCCCCTATCATATTTTTAATTAATGATGATATTTTAGAGTCACTTTTTAATTAAGGATAAGTAAAGTTCATATTTTTTTAGATTTTAGATTTAGTGGCTTTAAATATTCCCCCTATCATATTTTTAATTAATGTTGATATTTTAGAGTCACTTTTTAATTAAGCATAAGTAAAGTTCATATTTTTTTAGATTTTAGATTTAGTGGCTTTAAATATATTCCCCCCATCATATTTTTAAATAATGTTGATGTTTTAGAGTCACTTTTTAATTAAGCTATAAAAACCAGCACTTAAGTTTTCATGATTTTAGGCTACTCAACCAAAATTATTAACTTCTAAATTATTGATAATTCAGAAGTATTTATAAGATCTGTATGCAGTGCATTGTAGTCTTCTGAAAGTATTACTTCTTGTCTAAAAAAATCAATACCACTCTTAAAGAAGAATCTCCCAGAGGCACTAATGGTTGGCGTAATTCCTAAATAAATGCACAACTTATTTGCATTCTTAAATTTCATAAAACCATCGGTAACTAAAATTAAAATCAGTGCATTCTTTAAACCGCTACCTGAAATACGCTAAAATAAAGTTAATTGCACTCGCTGCTGTTTCACTATAGAAAGAAGTTTCTCCTCAATGCCTTAAATTTGCTTATCTAAGGATTTTTTAGTCCTATTTAACAGAGAGTGTGCAAACTTTGATAAACCTCCTACAACCTACCCTCTAAAGATTTTACTCTTTGTGACGCTTCGTTTTTTATTAAATTATAGTACCCTCTAAAAAATTGTAGACATGCACTCTAAAAATCTGTAAGAGCATTTTATAATGAAATGTCGTTAATCGTACCATATTCACAAATTGCCTTTACATCACTTTTATCTGTATTTACTCTTAATAATTTCATCTAAATGACACCTTTAACTGACAAAAGATTTACAAGGGATACAAGAACATTTTACCCATATAAAAATTGTGCAAACCTATTCAAATAATAGCCTGTTGCCCACAATAATAATTCTTTAGAAAGAGTTTTTAAAAAGACTTAAAACCAGATGCATCATTTCTAAATTGATTACTACCACTTTTGCTTCCATAAACATCAAATATATCTTTGCTAATGTCAACTCCAAAAATTTCCTTATATTTATAAAACATCTAATTTATAAAAGAATAAACTACCTGAATTACAACAACTTAAAAAGAGGTCCCGTTCTCACAGAACTGAACGTGATTTCTAGCAGAAAAAAAGCTAATTATTAATGTTACAGAAGCCAATGCTTCGCCTTGCAAATTAAGGTTAATCCTCTTTTATTATTACTGATTATATATCAAATGTATTAAAAGACAAATCTAAGACGTGTATAATTTATTACTGGAAAATCGTTTATTTACTAACTTTATTGCACAGCAAATACAACTATCCTTACTCAAACACATCGACTTTAATGCAGAATTGAAAATTAAATAGAAAAACGAAAAAAAATAAAATTGATTAATCCAGAAATAATAAATTTAAGAAAAGAACTTCATAAAAATCCTGAATTATCATCTTTTGAGTTTAAGACTGCCAATAGAATTCGAAAATTCGTAGAAAAACATAACCCAACATCAATAATAGAAAATGTTGGCGGAGCTGGTTTAGCAGTTATTTATGAATACAAAGAAAAGGGAAAGTCAATTACCATTCGATGTGAATTAGATGCCTTACCTATTCATGAAGATAACCAATTTAGCCATCAATCGAAAATAAAAGGAGTTTCTCATAAATGTGGTCATGACGGACACATGGCAATAGTTTCTGGATTAATATTTTGGATTAAAAAACAATCTTTCAAATCAGGGAAAATAATATTATTATTTCAACCTGCTGAAGAAACTGGCAAGGGCGCCTATCAAGTGATAAAAGACAAGAAATTTAAAGAGTTGAAAACGGATTACTATTTTGCACTCCACAATATACCACAAGAGCCTCTAAACAGTATAATTCTTATAGAAAAAGGATTTTCAGCAGAAGTTCAAAGCCTTATAATAAGAGTTAAAGGTAAGGAATCGCACGCGGCAGAGCCAGAAAATGGAATAAACCCGGCAATAGGTCTTTCAAATATAATTACAATTATGTCAGAATTGAATTTGAACCGTCCTAAAGATGAGAATTTTACTGTTTTAACTCCAGTTCATATTATCATGGGACAGAAATCTTATGGAATTTCTCCAGCAAAAGGGGAATTACATTATACGGTGAGAACTTGGAGTAATGAGAAAATGTTAATTTTAAAAAAACAAATTGAGTCTGCAGTAAAGAAAACTTGCAAAATGCATAAATTAGAATACGAATTAGAATGGCTTGAATATTTTCCTGCCAGCAATAATAATATAGCATGTAATAACTATATTGAAAAGGCGGCTCAAGAAAATAAATTTAAAATTATAAAAAGACCATACCCTTTTAAATTCGGAGAAGATTTTGGTTGGTTTTCAAAAGAACACAAAACAGCAATGTTTGGTCTTGGTGCAGGAATAAATACTCCTGCCTTGCATAATGCTGATTACGATTTTCCAGATGAAATAATAGAAACGGGAATTACTATGTTCAAATCAATTATTTCGAATATCATGAAATAAAAAATAAAACTAAAATTAAGCGAATTTTTAACTAACCTGTAAGCTTTCTGCAATACTTTTCTTTTTACTTATAAAGATTGTATATAATGTGTCTTTTTTTTTGAAAACAAAGTAAATTCTGGTCTATTTTGAAGCACAGTAAACAAGTAAAAGTTTTGATCTTGAACTTTAGAATGAGAGGCAGATGTTATTTGAACCTCTGTACTATTTAAAAAGCCAAGAAAAAACTTCATAAAACCAAAAAAGCATCTCATAAATGAGATGCTTTTGCGGTCTGGACGGGACTCGAACCCGCGACCCCCTGCGTGACAGGCAGGTATTCTAACCAACTGAACTACCAGACCGTTGCTCTTAGCGGTTGCAAATATAACAT
>Ga0075446_10001087_pt1 | contig 10985 bp, 12 predicted proteins | sample CoawatmetaG05DNA_FD_71590 | JGI IMG/M metagenome (GOLD analysis project Ga0075446, IMG submission 71590) | Marine microbial communities from the West Antarctic Peninsula - Coastal water metaG058-DNA | ecosystem: Environmental > Aquatic > Marine > Coastal | place: Atlantic Ocean: West Antarctic... | reverse complement strand
TTTTTTTATTCAGCTAAAACACCACGCTTTTTAATTTCAGAAATACTGTGTAAGGCACTTTCTTTAATTGTATTTTCTTTGAAAAGAAATGTTTTTTCAAACAGTTTATTGTCTTCAAAAAAACTAACTTGAAAACGATTGTTCAGTTTGAAAAGTTCAGGTTGGATAAACTCAATTTTAGCAAAAGAGTTTGCAGGTAAAGTTTCTAATTTTTTACGCAACAAAGAGGTTGTTTTTGTGTCAGAAAATCCCTGAGAAACAATTACAATCATCTCTAAGTTTACGTTTTTATTATTGATGAGGTATACGTTCCAATCGTCGGTTTTATAAAGATCGTTATATTCATAAACTACCGCCATTTCTACATCTGTAACTTCAGGTATTTGTATGTCTTTTTTCATAACTCCTTTTCCCCCGGAGGGAGCATTTATTAAATGAGTTCTTTACTGTTTTTTTATTTCTCAATAAAAAGCGTCTAAATTCCTTGCTTTACTTTTTGATATTTTTGGACGAAAAGGATAGGTTGTGATGGTTCATTCCTTTTACCAGGGCGCATAAAAAGCCTCTTTAGTTATGCTTTTACCGTCACAGTCTTCTAGAGTTAGCTTTTGATCATCTAATACTCCAAATTCGTCTATAAGGTTGTCTTCACTATATTTTAAAACCTTTTCACTTTTATAAATAGTAATTTGTTTTAGAATTTCGTCGGCATCATCTGTTTCAAAATACCAAGTTGAGCTGCCCCAATCTGCATATTTATCATCTCTGTTTTGACCCCAGAACTGTGTAAAATAATTCATTATATCACTGACTTAAATTGTTCTAGGAAACGTTTGTCATTTTCATAAAACATTCTAATATCTGGTATTTGATATAGTAACATTGCAATACGTTCTATGCCCATTCCGAATGCATAACCAGAATATTTTGTTGGATCTATGTTTGCATTTTTGAGAACATTTGGATCTACCATCCCACAACCCATAATTTCTAACCAACCGGTACCTTTTGTAATTTTATAGTCTGTTTCTGTTTCTAATCCCCAATAAATATCTACTTCTGCACTTGGCTCTGTAAACGGAAAATAAGAAGGACGTAAACGTATTTTAGACTTTCCAAACATCTCTTTTGTGAAGTATAAAAGTGTCTGTTTTAAATCGGCAAAAGAGACATCAGTGTCAATATATAAACCTTCTACTTGATGAAAAATACAGTGTGCTCTTGAAGAAATGTCTTCATTTCTAAAAACTCTTCCTGGAGAAATTGTTCTAATTGGAGGCTTATTTTCCTCCATATAGCGAACCTGCACAGAAGAAGTATGCGTTCTTAACAAAATATCTGGGTTTTGTTCAATAAAGAAAGTGTCTTGCATGTCTCTTGCAGGATGATGTTCTGATAAGTTTAACGCGGTAAAGTTGTGCCAATCGTCTTCAATTTCTGGACCTTCAGAAACGGTAAAACCGATTCTATTAAAAACTTCAATAATTTGATTTTTCACCAAAGAAATAGGATGTCTAGAGCCTAATTCAATAGGTTCTGACGGCCGTGTTAAATCTCCGTAAAAAGATTTTTCAACTGCAACGTCTTCTAAAGTAGCTGTTAATTCGGCGACTTTACTTTCAGTAGATTTCTTTAAGTTATTTAGTTCTTGTCCAAAATCTTTACGCAATGCGGGGTCTACATTTTTAAATTCTGTAAATAGGTCTTTAAGCAAACCTTTGCTTCCTAAATATTTAATTCTAAATGTTTCTACTTCATCTTTGGTTGTCGCTTTAAAGGCTTGAACATCACCAATAAGTTCTTTTACTTTATCTAACATTTTCGGGAAAAATTAAGGTGCAAATTTAGTCTTTTTTATAGAGCTTTGTCAACCTAAAGTTAAGAAAACATCAACAGCTTTCGAAATCGATTGAAATCAGACTTATAAAGAATAAATAAAAAACCTTTTTTTATTTGAGAATTCAGAAATTAACTATCTTTGTGCCGTTAAATTTTTATTAAATTCATAAAAAAGATGGCTAACAGTTCAGAATTAAAGGTTGATGAGTTTATGGAAATGGTTAAGAAAAGAAATAACCATGAGCCAGAATTCCTACAAGCTGTGCAAGAAGTTGCAGAAACAGTGATTCCTTATATCGTAAATCACAAGATTTATCACGGTAAAAATCTTCTTCTTAGAATGGTTGAACCAGAAAGATTAATTTCTTTTAGAGTTTCTTGGGTAGATGACCAAGGGGAAGTTCAAGTGAATAGAGGATATAGAATTCAAATGAACTCTGCAATTGGTCCTTATAAAGGAGGATTGCGTTTTCATCCATCAGTAAATGCTAGTATTTTAAAGTTTTTAGCTTTTGAACAAGTATTTAAAAACTCTTTAACAACTTTACCAATGGGTGGAGGAAAAGGAGGTTCTGATTTTGATCCTAAAGGAAAATCAGACAATGAAATTATGCGTTTTTGTCACGCTTTTATGAGCGAATTATTCAGACATATTGGACATAACACAGATGTACCAGCCGGAGATATTGGTGTTGGAGGACGTGAAATTGGTTTTATGTTTGGAATGTATAAGAAATTAAATAACACATTTACTGGTGTTTTAACTGGTAAAGGTGCCTCTTGGGGTGGTTCTTTAATTAGACCAGAAGCAACAGGGTATGGTACGGTTTATTTTGCGCAAAACATGTTGTTGCGTAAAGACGATTCTTTTGAAGGTAAAAAAGTAGTAATTTCTGGTGCTGGAAACGTAGCGCAGTATGCTGCTGAAAAAGCGATAGAATTGGGAGCAACTGTTTTAACATTGTCAGATTCTGGAGGTTATATTTTGGATGAAGAAGGCATCAACACAGAAAAGTTGAAGCACGTAATGTACATCAAAAACGAAAAAAGAGGAAGAATCAGCGAGTATACAGAGAAGTATCCAAACGCAAAATTTGTTGCAGGTGAAAGACCTTGGTCTGTAAAATGTGATATTGCATTGCCTTGTGCAACTCAGAATGAGTTGGATGGAGACGAAGCAAAAGAACTAATTAAAAACGGGTGTATGTGTATTTCTGAAGGGGCTAATATGCCTTCTACACCAGAAGCAATACACGAATTTCAAAAAGGAAAAATTCTATTCGCTCCAGGAAAAGCAAGTAATGCCGGTGGTGTTGCAACTTCTGGTTTAGAAATGAGTCAGAATTCACTGCGTTTAAGTTGGTCTCGTAAAGAAGTAGATGATAAATTACAAGATATTATGGAAGACATTCATAATTCTTGTGTACAATACGGAGAAAACGAAGACGGAACAATAGATTATATAAAAGGTGCAAATATTGCAGGTTTTGTAAAGGTTGCAGATGCAATGTTAGCGCAAGGAATCGTATAAAAATTCAGTATTCAATTTAAATTATTTAAACGCATCAAATTTTTTTGATGCGTTTTTTTGTACAGCTTATTTTAAAAGGCAATCTTTACAGTTCAATTTTTTATTGATGCTATTACTATCTCTTTTTCTCTTTGGATTTTTCTTTTCTTTTGCAGGCTCTATAACACCGAGTATGTTAAATATGACCGCTTTAAAGATTAGTTTAGAAAAAGGAAGGAAAGCAGCGAATAGTTATTCCTTAGGCGTTGCTATTATTGCAATACCACAAGCGATTGTGGCTGTTGTTTTAACCAAATATATTGCTGACAATCCAATCATCTTAGAAACCTTAGAAAAAGCAGGAATCTTTATTTTTATGCTATTGTCTTATTATTTTTACAGGGAGTCTAAGAAAGCTAAAATTAAAGTTGAGGAAGTAAAAGCGAAAAAAGAAAACTATTTTTTAACGGGGATTACTTTGTCGGTTATAAACATGTTTGCGATTCCTTTTTTTTGCGGAATAGTAATACTATTAGAAACATTTGAGCTATTTAGTTTTCACTTTATATCGGTATTATTTTTTATTTTAGGATCTGTTATAGGTACCTTTTATATCCTTTTCTTGTATGGAAAATTTGCTAAGATAATTCAACGGAAAACGGGAAGACTCACAAATGACATCAACTTAATCCTTGCAATTTTGACAGCAGCAGTCGCTATTTTTACGATAATTAAATTATTTTTTTAATAAAAATATGAAAAAAATACAGCAAATAGTTATTGAAGGAAAACACTTAAAGCCAATAGTAACAGATGTTTTTTATAAAGAGACAAAAACACCTAAGAAAATAATTGTTTTTTGTCATGGGTATAAAGGTTTCAAAGATTGGGGTGCTTGGAATTTGATGGCAGAAGCATTTGCAAATGCAGGTTTTTTCTTTATAAAATTCAATTTTTCCCACAATGGAGGAACCGTTGATCAACCTATAGATTTTCCAGATTTAGAGGCGTTTGGAAACAATAATTATACAAAAGAATTAGACGATTTAGAAAGTGTTATTGATTGGATTTCTACAAGTGCTGATTTTAAAAGTGAAGTTGATATTAGCAATCTCTCAATTATTGGTCATAGTAGAGGTGGTGGAATTGTACTGCTGAAAGCAAATGAAGATGCGCGCGTAAAAAAAGTAATTTCTTTAGCTGGAGTTTCTGATTATAAAAGTAGATTTCCGAAAAAGGAGAAGTTTCAAGAATGGGCAGAAAAGGGCGTTTATTTTGTAAAAAATGGACGAACGCATCAAGAAATGCCTCATTTTTATCAATTTTACGAAGATTTTCAAAAAAATGAACAGCGCCTAAATATTCAAAAAGCAACTAAAAACTTAAAGATTCCGTTCTTAGTACTTCATGGAAATAAGGATACCTCCGTTTTAATTGAGGAAGCCGAAAGCTTACACAAATGGAACCCAAAAAGTAGCTTTAAAATTATTAAAAATGCAGACCATGTTTTTAATGTTGCTCATCCTTGGGAAAGTCAAAAAATGCCTAAAGAATTAGAAGACGTTACAAAACTTTGTGCCGCTTTTTTAAAATAATTTTTTTTTGCTTGAAAAACATTAAATTATTATAGATTCCTATCCTGTTAGGAATGTCATCCAATATCTTTTTCCGTATTTTTGATAGATGGTCTTACAACCTCCTTTTAGAAAAATAATTCATGTAGATATGGATGCTTTTTATGCATCCGTTGCAGAATTAGACAACCCAGAGTTGCGCGGAAAAGCAATTGCTGTAGGCGGAAGCGAATTAAGAGGAGTGGTGTCTGCCGCAAGTTATGAGGCGAGAAAATTTGGTGTTAAATCTGCCATGAGTAGCTTTTTAGCCAAACAAAAATGTCCGCATCTTATTTTTGTAAAATCAGATTTTGAGCGTTACAAAGAGTTGTCTGCAAAAATTAGAGAAATATTCTATGAATATACCGATTTAGTGGAGCCGCTCTCTTTGGACGAAGCCTACTTAGATGTTACAGAAAACAAGAAAGGAAATCCGTCTGCAAATGCCATTGCTCGAGAAATTAGAGAGCGTATTTATGAAGAAACCGGTTTGCGTGCTTCTGCTGGAATTTCCATTAACAAATTTATAGCAAAAGTAGCTTCAGATATTAACAAACCAAACGGACAAAAAACGATTCACCCAGAAGAGGTGCTTCAATTTTTAGAAGAATTACCCGTGAATAAATTTTACGGTGTTGGCAAAGTTACTGCCGCAAAAATGTACAATCTAGGAATTTTTGTGGGGAATGATTTAAAGAGGAAAACAGTAGAAGAATTGGTAAAGTCTTTTGGGAAATCAGGAACTCATTATTACAATATTGTGCGTGGAATTCATAATAGCACCGTAAAACCGAATAGAATTCGAAAATCTATTGCAGCAGAAAGAACGTTTAGTGAAAATATTTCTTCAGAAATTTTTATGATAGAACGTTTAGATAAGATTGCAGATGAGTTAGAAAGGCGCATGAAAAAGAGTGATACAAAAGGAAAGACCGTTACTTTGAAAATAAAATACTCCGATTTTACGCAGCAAACAAGAAGCAAAACAAAAGCGGATTTTATGCAAACTAAAAAAGAGTTTTTTCCAGTGGTAAAAGAATTGCTGTATCAAAATAAATTAACAAATTCTGTTCGTTTATTAGGACTTTCTTTCGGAAATTTAAACACAGAAAAGAAGGAACCTTTTTGGGTGCAGTTACAATTTGAATTTTAATGTAATTCACCAGTGCGATTTGAGAAGGTAACGTAATTTGGACATGAATAAGTAGGAATAACGGAGCGTAAACAGAGAGAAAAAGAGCGAGAGGGAATCTGATAAATCCTAGTATTTTTTAAAAGTAAATTGTGTTATTGAAGTTTCGGTAGATTAAAAAGTCTGTTTCGAAATGACATAAAAAATAAAATGAATATAAAAATAATAAGAACAAATTTAGAAAACAAGGATTTCATCAAGTTGACAAAGGAATTAGACGCCTATTTAAAAATCACAGATGAAGACGAACACGATTTTTATAATCAGTTTAACAATACGGATGTTTTAAAAAACATTGTTGTAATTTATGATGATAAAATTGCAGTGGGTTGTGGAGCGATAAAAAAGTTTGATGAGACTTCTGCGGAAGTAAAAAGAATGTTTGTTTCCTTGGAAAAAAGAGGTTCAGGAGTAGCACAAAAAATACTTCAAGAATTAGAAATTTGCGCAAAAGAATTAGGGTATCAAAAATGCATGTTAGAAACGGGAATACGACAAGTTGAGGCTGTAAAGTTTTATAAAAAGTGCGAATATCAAGTAATACCAAATTACGGACAATACCAGGGAATGGAAAATAGCATTTGCTTCGAAAAACAGTTATAAATGAATTATAGTTATTGGGAATTAAAAGAGTGGTTTTCTAACATCGATTTTACAATTGTTGGGAGTGGAATTGTAGGTTTAAACTGTGCTTTAGAGTTGAAGAAAAAGCATCCGAAGGCAAAAATTTTAATCATAGAAAAAGGAGTGTTGCCCCAAGGAGCAAGCACAAAAAATGCAGGTTTTGCCTGCTTTGGCAGTTTGTCAGAAATTATTGACGACTTAAACACACATACCACGCAAGAAGTGTATGATTTAATAGATAAACGTTGGAGAGGCGTGCAATTGTTGCGAAATAACTTAGGAGATAAAAACATCGATTTTCAACAGAATAAAGGTTTTGAGCTTTGCGAAAGTGAGCACTTTTTTGAGGAGTGTATTGCCGAACAAAACAGTATAAATAACCTCTTAAAACCTATTTTTAAGGAGGCAGTGTTCTCAACTTCAGAGAATACATTTAATTTTCAAAAAGTACATTCAAAATACATTGTCAATAATTTTGAGGGTCAGATTGATACCGGAAAAATGGCATACGAATTGTTGCATAAAGTCCAAAAACTAGGCGTAAAAATTTTAAATAATATTTCCGTTGAAAGTTTTGTTGGATTGAATACTTCGGTAGAAGTAAAAACAGATAGAATTAACTTTAAAACAAATAAATTATTCATTGCTACCAATGGTTTTGCAAACCAATTGTTGGCAGAGAATGTACAACCAGCAAGAGCACAAGTTCTAATCACAAAGCCCATTGAAAATTTACAGATAAAGGGAACTTTTCATTTAGATAAAGGCTATTACTATTTTAGAAATATAGACAACAGAATTTTGTTTGGAGGAGGAAGAAACCTTGATTTTAAGACGGAAGAGACTTCTGAATTTGGGCAAACAGCAATTATTCAAAATGAATTAGATAAAATTTTAAAGGAAACTATTTTACCCAATACTCCTTTTGAAATAGCACACAGATGGAGTGGAATTATGGGCGTTGGAAGTCAGAAAAAAGCAATCGTAAAACAACATTCTGACAATGTTTTTTGCGGAGTCCGTTTGGGCGGAATGGGAGTAGCTATTGGTAGTTTAGTTGGTAAAGAATTGGCAGAATTGATAAAATAAATGGAGAAAAGTATTCAGACTGCGAGTCCTATAAAAAGTAACTTTGTGGATGACGTTATAATTATTGGCGGCGGTTTGGCAGGATTGTGCAATGCAATTCACTTATCAAAACACGGAAAAAAAGTTTTATTAATAGAGAAGAACGAATACCCAAAACACAAAGTTTGTGGAGAATATATTTCAAATGAAGTGTTGCCTTATCTAAAATTTTTAGGTATCAATCCTTTTGATTATGGCGCTGTAAAAATTAAAAACTTTCAGTTATCAACAACAAAGAGCAATCTTATTTCTGCTAAATTACCTCTGGGTGGATTTGGAATTTCTCGGTATCAATTAGATTTTGTTTTGTCGGAAAAAGCAAAAGAGAACGGGGTAAGAATTTTGAAGGATTCTGTTTTAAATATTCAGTTTTCGGACAATATCTTTTCCGTTGAAACAAAAGAAAACAAGAAGTTTACTTCAAAAATTGTGATTGGAGCTTTTGGGAAACGGTCTTTATTAGATGTAAAAATGAATCGGAAATTCATTCAAAAAAAAGCACCCTATTTAGGGGTGAAAATTCATGTGAAAGGAGATTTCCCTGAAGACTTAGTAGCTCTTCATAATTTTAAAGGCGGCTATTGTGGTGTTTCTAAGGTTGAAAAAAATGCTATTAATTTGTGTTATATCACAAATTACGCATCCTTTAAAAAGTACAAGAATATTGAAGACTTTCAAGAGCAGGTTGTTTTTAAGAACAAATTTTTAAAAGAGTTATTTCACAATTCAGAAGCGATATTTGAAAAGCCATTGACTATTAGTCAGATTTCTTTTGAAACAAAAAAACCGGTAGAAGATCACATTTTAATGTGTGGTGATTCCGCAGGAATGATTCATCCCTTGTGTGGAAACGGAATGAGTATGGCAATTCAATCTGCACAGTTTGCGTCTGTAGGCATTCTAAATTACTTAAATGGCGTTGTGAATTCGAGAAAAGAATTTGAAAAAGAATATATTAGGGAGTGGAATAAAAAGTTTGGTGCGCGTTTAAAGGCAGGTCATTTTATAGCAATGCTTTTCAGAAAAGACAAGATTGCCGCTACTTTACTCCAGATTTTAAAGAAATTGCCTTTTTTATTACCCATGATTATAAAACAAACACACGGTAAATCAATGAAAGTATAATGGATTTTTTCATCAGCACGAAAAGGAGAACAGACAAAGAGGAATTGATGGACGATTTTTCTATCGGTGGCGATTTATTAAGGGATACGCTAGATAAGTTAGAAAACATCAATCGGTGGTTAGGTGGAAACTTAGTGACTGTAAACTCGCTAAAGAAAGTTCTAAAAGATCACCCAAAAGAAGAAGCACTAAGTATTGTAGATATTGGCTGTGGGCATGGCGATATTTTACGTGATGTTGCTAAGTTTGGGAGAAAAAACGGGTATAAAATGACCTTGTTGGGCGTAGATGCAAATCCAACAGCAATTGCATATGCAAATGAATTATCAACAGCATATCCCGAGGTACATTTTAAAACGGAAGACATTTTTTCTGAGGAGTTTAAAAAGAGAGAATTTGACGTAGTTTTAGCAACCTTATTTTTGCATCACTTTAAAGAAGAACCATTAGTTTCTTTTTTAAACAACACCCTAAATCAAACGAAGATAGGAGTGGTTGTAAACGATTTGCACAGACATACATTGGCATATTATTTATTTATGTTGCTGTCTGTGTTTATTAAAAATAAAATGATCATTGAAGATGGATTAACGTCTGTTTTAAGAGGCTTTAAGAGAAAAGATTTGATGCATCTCTCACAAAAGTTACAGGTAAAGCCACAAATTTCATGGAAATGGGCTTTTCGTTTTCAATGGATATTAAAGCGTTAAAATTTGAAGTTATAAGTAAAGAAAAATAAATTTTGAGAAACCTTGGGAAATCAGGTGCGCTCTTTATGAAAAGAATAGATATGAAAGTAAGAATAACGTCGGTAGCCAAACAGCTTCCAAAATATTATAGAGAAACAAAGGATATCATTCCGTTTGTTAAATTGTGGATGCAAGATCAAGATGCCCGCTTTCAGCGTAAAGTAATCAAGCTTTTTGAAGGGGCTGGAGTTGACAAACGCTATTCAATTATGGATCCTGAAGAAGTTTTTGTAGCCACTTCATTTGAAGAAAAAAACAACATATACGCAAGAGAGGTTGTAAAGTTAGCAGCCCAATCACTTAAAAAAGCTCTAGACAAAGCGCGGTTAAAAGCAACAGATATTGATTATATAATTACCGTGAGTTGCACGGGTATTATGATTCCTTCAATGGATGCTTATTTAATTAACTCGCTGCAAATGAAGCAAGATATTGTGCGTTTGCCAGTTACAGAAATGGGTTGTGCAGCTGGAGTTTCTGGAATAATTTATGCTAAGAACTTTTTGAAAGCGAATCCGAATAAAAGAGCGGTTGTAATTGCAGTAGAGGCGCCAACGGCAACATTTCAGTTGACGGATTATTCTATGACAAATATTGTAAGTGCTGCTATTTTTGGTGATGGAGCATCTACCGTTATTCTGTCTTCTTATCAAGACGAACAAGGGCCCGCAATTATAGATGAAGCAATGTATCATTTTTATGATGCAACAAAAATGATGGGTTTTAATCTTGTAAATACAGGTTTGCAAATGATTTTAGACAAGGAAGTGCCGCAAAAAATTTCGGATCATTTTCCAGCAATTGTCCATCCTTTTTTAGAGCGAAACAACTTAAAAATCGAAGATATAGACCATTTAATTTTTCATCCAGGAGGAAAGAAAATTGTACAAACTGTTGAAGACTTGTTTGGTGTTTTAGGAAAGAATATAGACGATACAAAAGAAGTGCTGCGTTTGTATGGAAATATGTCTAGCGCAACGGTGTTGTATGTTTTAGAACGGTTCATGGATAAAGACCCTGTAAAAGGAGAAAGAGGTTTAATGCTGAGTTTTGGACCTGGTTTTTCAGCGCAAAGGATTTTGTTAGAGTGGTAAAATTATAAATATGAATCTGGAAGAAATTATAAAAAACTTACCCTATCAAAAACCTTTTTTGTTCGTTGATGAACTTATTGAAGTCTCAGAAAAAGGAGTCACAGGTAACTA
>Ga0075446_10001080_pt1 | contig 11017 bp, 8 predicted proteins | sample CoawatmetaG05DNA_FD_71590 | JGI IMG/M metagenome (GOLD analysis project Ga0075446, IMG submission 71590) | Marine microbial communities from the West Antarctic Peninsula - Coastal water metaG058-DNA | ecosystem: Environmental > Aquatic > Marine > Coastal | place: Atlantic Ocean: West Antarctic... | reverse complement strand
CCATTATTAGTTTAATGGGTGCGGTCTCTCTGTTCGCAATTCCTATGAATTTCAAAAAAGGAAGTTTCATATTGAAATGGAAGGATACAGAAAAATTAGCTTGGGGAATTTTAATTCTTTTTGGTGGTGGTTTGTCACTTGCAAAAGGAATGGCGTCTAGCGGATTGGTGGCACTTATTACAGATACAATTGCCGCAGGAAATTTCCCTGTTTTACTTACGGTTTCTCTGCTAATTATTTTAATGCTATTTATGACAGAGTTGATGAGTAATGTGGCTTTGGTAGCTGTTTTAGCACCTGTAGTTGTAGGGATTGCTATAGGCTTAAATATTCCTATTTTAAACCTATTAATTCCGGTTACAATGGCCAGTAGTTGTGCGTTTATGTTGCCAATGGCTACACCACCCAATGCTATTGTTTTTGCTAGTGGTTACGTAAAAGTTAATCAAATGGTACGCGCAGGAATTGTATTGAATTTAATTGCGGTTGGTTTGCTAATCTTATACTATCAGTTTGTAATTCCTTTGTTTTTTTAAAAATAAAAGATATTATAAACGCTAATATGATAAGTTTACAGTGCTAATTTTTCTCTTTTTGAAGTCCGCCTTCATGATCTAACACAATTTTACTGTCTCTATATTTACAACAAGGATGCACAGATGCGTACGCTTTATCTGAAGCTATAAAACCTTTAACATCATGCCCAACATTTGCAATGTTTTGTTTTATGCTGTCCAGCGCTGTTTTACGTTCGTCTAAAATGACATTCATTTGATGTGTTTTTACGTCCCAAATAGCAAATTTTACCCCTTTTGTTTTTAACGCGGCAATCTCTATGCGTTTTTTACACATGCCACAAATGCCATTTACTTCAAAAGAAACCCTTGCATTTTTTTTCTTTTTCACTTCTTGAAGGTCTTGGGCTTGAGCTGAAAAACCAATGAAGAATATACTGAATATGAATATTATTTTTTTCATGATACTTTATTTTTTAAATTGTTATCGGTTCGAGTGCTTTTGAAAGGTTTCTAGATATAATTTTCTTCCTATTGTAGAAAAATCATTCGAGGTGTTCGTTTTTTTATTACTCTATTTTAAATCGCAATCCTGCATAAATGGCACGGCCAAAAATTGGCGAATATACAATGGTCGTATCAAAGTATGAGCCAAAAGGAGCATCGCTTGCTAAAATAGGATTTTCTTGCTGAACATTCGTTAGATTTTCGCCACCTGCGTACACTTCAAAGGCATTTGAAAACACTTTGGTTATTTGCGCATTTAATAAACTGTAACGCTCAGAATTTATAGGTAATTGATATTGTGTTGGGTTGGTTGCTGTATTTGGCAAGCGTTGTTTTCCAATATTATTAAATGTAAGGTCAAATTTCCACTGTGCAGCATTTTCTTTTGCTACTGTTTCATAGGAGAGGTTTGCAAAAAATCGATTATTAGGCTGAAGTGGTTTCTGTAAGTTTCCTGTTTTATAATCGGTAGAAATATCAAAATATTTAAAAGCAGTTCTGAGATCAAGATTTTTTGCCAATTGATAACTTAGCTCTATTTGAAAACTGTTGGCTATACTTTTTCCATCTAAATCATAGAAAGAAATTGCTTGCGGATTTTCCCAATCTACCACAACTTGGTTGCTGAAATCTGTTCTGTAAAAATCGAAGGTAATGTCTCCCTTTTTGTCAAATAGGTTGAATTTTTGCAAATACGAAACCCCGTAATTCCAAGCTACTTCAGGATTTAATCCGTAAATATTTCCGGCAACATCATCAATGTTTATTTGTCGAGAGCTTGCAAACAATTGCTGATTTTCGGCAAAAATATTCGCACTCCTTTTTCCTCTTCCTGCAGAAGCTCTAAAAACACCTTTTTCCCAAGGCACATATCTTAAATGCAATCTAGGGGTTATAAAAGTACCCAATAAATTATGGGTATCAATACGCATTCCTGCGGTTAAACTAAAGTTTTCTAAATTGTCAAAAGCGTATTCAAAAAAAGCACCTAGTGAGTTTTCTTTCCTATTATAATTCGTGCTATTTACAAGTTCATTGTAGGTGTCGTAAGTAAAGTTAATTCCCGTTTTAAACTTGCTTCTGGTATCGCCAATAATAGAGTTGAAAAGCAAGTTCGAATATAAGCTTTCGTGTTTAATATCGTAAATATTCAATCCGAAATAAGAGTCTTGCTGATGGTTGCTGTAGGCCATTTGTAACCCAAAACTTTGGAACGGCAATTCAGGAAAAACGTAGCCTAATTTTAATGAAGTTTCAAAACGCTTGGTGTTAATTTCACTTCCCCAAAATTCATTATTTCCTTTGTCTGTTAAAGGGTTAAAATTGATTTCTCCAGTTTGTTTTTCGTCATTTAAAAAGCGAGCAGTTATAAAGCTAACCCAGCCATTTTGTGCATCTGTATATTGCCAACGGTTCATGACGTTTATTTGATTTGCCAGAGGCGCATCTAAAAAATTATCATTGTTATTATCAAATTTCTCGCCTCTATAATTTCCATGAATATAGAGTCCGGTTTGCCATTTCTCTGAAATCCTTTGATTGAAATGGGTGTTTAACTCTAGCCGACCATTGAGGGAACTATAAGCGTTTAAGAAAAATGCATTGTCAGAAAAAGGTTTTACCAATTCTGCATTTATTTGTCCGGAGATGCTTTCAAAACCATTTACCACAGAGCCAGCACCTTTTGTAATTTGAATACTTTCTACCCAAGTACCCGGTGTAAATGTCAAGCCAAATGCTTGTGCAGCGCCTCTAATGGAAGGAATATTTTCTTGCATTATTTGTAAATACGGACTCTTAAGTCCTAACATTTGTATTTGCCGCGTGCCTGTTAAGGCGTCAGAAAAACTAACATCAATAGAAGGATTTGTTTCAAAACTTTCTGCCAAATTGCAACAGGCGGCTTTTAATAATTCATCATTATTTACAGTGAAAGTATTTGCGGTAGCATACAAAGATTTTTGAATTGCATTTCTTTTACTCCGAATTGTGATGCCTTCCAGTGCATTTTCTGAAATTATAAAATGACGAATTTGGGCAAGACTTGTCACGGTTATTGTATCTGTTTTGTAGCCAATATAACTTACCACTAAATTTTTATATTCTTTTTTATAAGGTATTGTAAACCTTCCTTTTTCGTCTGTAATTGCCCCAATATTTGTGTCTAGCCAGTTTACAGTAGCACCGGCAACACCTAAATTATCTTTAGGGTTTTGTTGGTCCATAATTACTCCTTTCAAACTGGTTTGAGCAAGAATACTTATGGGAAAAATTAGCAACAATATGTGTAGTAGGTGTTTTATCATTATGGCAACAAATTTACAACAAGAATTGCAAACTTTTTGTTAAATAGGTCTTACAGATTTAACGAAAACAAATGCCTTCATTTTTATGTTTTTTAACAATAGAAATTCATTTAGTTTTGCAATTGTAAACTTGTAGCATTGATATGGCAATAGAAATTATTAAATTGAAAAATAAAGTTGATAGTATTCTTATGAGTAGTGCAACTTTAGAAGAGAAGCTACAGACAATTTGTGATGTATTAGAGAGTGAAATTTCTTACTATGATTGGGTTGGTTTTTATTTTAAAAATGGAGATAAGAATGAGCTGAAACTGGCACAGTATACTGGTGAAGAAACAGAACATACAATCATACCTTTTGGAAAAGGTATTTGTGGCCAAGTGGCGGTAAGTAATAAGAATTTTGTAGTGCAGGATGTGTCTGAGCAAGAAAACTATATTTCTTGTGGTTGGAAGGTAAAGTCTGAAATTGTAATTCCTATTTTTATAAACGAAGAAAATATTGGACAGATTGATATTGACTCGCATACAGCAAACGTTTTTACAGACGAAGATGAGCAGCTTTTAGAATATGTTTGTGAAAAATTAGGGGCTATTTTATAAAATAATAAGTTTTTCGTTATACTTGGTTGAAAGTTTGGTTTTTAACTAAATAAGTTCAACATCATTAAACCCCTGTATAATGAGAAAGGAACAGTGCAATTCTTCGAGAATTGGAGGCAACGGCAATTTCAATTTCACCAAAAAGAAACCCTCTTGGGTAGATAGTTTCATAAAATGGTTTTACTGATTTTTAGAAACTTCAGATTAAATTTTATTTTGAAAGCTTTATTCTTATGCAAGCATAAAGAACCGTAAACACTAGAAAACACCAATATTTTACTGAGAAAACGAGTCAAAAGTTATTTGAACCGAGTTGTTCATTACTTCTGATTATTGTTACTATCTTTTATTGCCAAATAAGCTTCCTTTTACTAATTTTGTGTGCTTAACAACACAACAATTAAATGAGCACTTCAAAAACAATTAAATCTGCATTAATATCGGTATTTCACAAAGAAGGTTTGGCACCAATCGTACAAAAATTGAACGATTTAAAGGTCACTATCTACTCCACTGGTGGAACGGAAAAATTCATTAAAGAACTAGGAATACCTGTAGTTCCTGTTGACGAGGTTACCTCTTACCCTTCTATTTTAGGAGGAAGAGTAAAAACACTACACCCAAAGATTTTTGGAGGAATTTTAAACAGACAAGACAATGAAAGCGATGTTGCTGAATTAGCAGCATATAACATTCCGCAAATAGATTTGGTAATTGTAGATTTATATCCGTTTGAAAAAACAGTTGCTTCAGGAGCTTCTGAGCAAGATATTGTTGAGAAAATTGATATTGGCGGAATCTCTTTAATTAGAGCATCTGCAAAAAACTTTAAAGATACTTTTACGGTGTCTTCAATGGATCAGTATGACGATTTTTCAGCAATTCTGTCAGAAAATAAAGGAGAAACAACCATCGCTCAAAGAAAAGCATTTGCTGCAAAATCTTTTAATATTTCTTCGCATTATGATACCGCAATTTTCAATTACTTTAACGCTGGTGAAGTACCTACTTTAAAAGTGAGTGAAACCAATGCACAAGTTTTAAGGTATGGTGAAAATCCGCATCAAAAAGGATATTTCTTTGGAGACTTAGAAACAATTTTCGATAAATTACATGGTAAAGAATTAAGCTACAATAATTTATTAGACGTAGATGCTGCTGTAAACTTAATGGAAGAATTTAAAGGGGAAGCACCCACTTTTGCTATTTTAAAACACAACAATGCTTGTGGTTTTGCGCAAAGAGATACTATAAAACAGGCATACATAGATGCTTTGGCAGGAGATCCTGTTTCTGCTTTCGGCGGTGTTTTAATTGCAAATACAGCAATAGATGCTGCCACTGCAAAAGAAATTCACACGCTTTTCTGCGAAGTGGTAATTGCACCAAGTTATTCAGAAGAAGCTTTAACCATCTTAAAAGGAAAGAAAAATAGAATTATCTTAATTAAAAAAGAAGTTGCATTGCCTACCACAACAATTAGAACCTGTTTAAACGGTAATTTAGTGCAAGATAAAGACAGTATTACAGACCAATTAGCAGATTTAAAATACGTAACAAATACAAAGCCAACAAGTGGCGAAATAGAAGATTTGTTATTTGCTTCTAAATTATGTAAAAACACCAAGTCTAATACGATTATCTTAGTTAAGAATAAGCAGTTATTGGCTGGAGGAACCGGACAAACAAGTAGGGTAGATGCTTTAAACCAGGCAATAGAAAAGGCAACATCTTTTAAATTTGATTTAAACGGATGTGTGATGGCAAGTGATGCTTTTTTTCCGTTTCCAGATTGCGTAGAAATTGCAGACAATGCCGGTATAAAAAGCGTCATACAGCCAGGAGGTTCTATTAAAGATCAGTTAAGTATAGACTACTGTAATGCAAACAATATCTCTATGGTAATGACAGGAACAAGGCATTTTAAACATTAATAATTTATAGGTTATTTGCAATTAGAATTTTAGTAGCTTTGTAAGACAAGAGTAGAAATAATACACTAAAAATATTTTATGGGTTTTTTTGATTTTATGACCGAAGATATTGCGATCGATTTAGGAACCGCAAATACATTAATAATCCACAAAGGAAAGGTGGTTATTGACAGTCCTTCAATTGTAGCTAGAGATAGAACTACGGGTAAAATTATTGCAATTGGTAAAGAAGCCAATTTAATGCAAGGAAAAACCCATGAAAATATCAAAACAATTCGTCCGTTAAAAGACGGAGTGATTGCAGATTTTCAAGCTTCGGAAGAAATGATAAAGGAATTTGTAAAACAGATTCCATCCATTAAAAAGAAGTTGTTTCCACCAGCCTTAAGAATGGTTATTTGTATTCCATCTGGAATTACAGAGGTAGAAAAACGTGCGGTTAGAGATTCTGCAAAACACATGAATGCGAAAGAAATTTATTTAATTTATGAGCCTATGGCTGCTGCAATTGGTGTTGGTATAGACATTATGGAGCCAAAAGGAAACATGATTATAGATATTGGTGGTGGTACAACAGAAATTGCAGTGATTGCATTGGCTGGTATTGTTTGTGATCAATCTGTAAAAGTAGCAGGAGATTTATTTACAAATGATATTATGTATTACATGCGCACACAGCACAATTTACATGTTGGTGAAACTACCGCAGAGAAAATAAAAATCACTATTGGTGCCGCTACAGAAGATTTAGAAACTCCGCCAGAAGATATGTTGGTTCAAGGTAGAGACTTGCTAAGTGGTAAGCCAAAACAAGTACAAGTTTCTTATAGAGAAATAGCAAAAGCCTTAGATAAATCTATTTTAAGAATAGAGGATGCCGTTATGGAGACATTATCTAAAACGCCGCCAGAATTGGCAGCAGATATTTACAATACAGGTATTTATTTAGCTGGAGGTGGTTCTATGTTAAGAGGATTAGATAAGCGACTTTCGAGAAAAACAGATTTGCCTGTTTACGTTGCGGAAGATCCTCTAAGAGCAGTGGTTCGTGGAACAGGAATTGCATTAAAAGAACTAGATAAATACAAGAGTATATTAATGAAATAATCTTTTAGCAGTTCTAAAAAATGCAACAACTTGTTTACTTTTTTCAAAAGTTTAAATATTTTTTATTCTTTTTGTTGTTGCAATTTATTGCTTTGACACTTATTTTTAATAATCTTAATTTTCAAAAGAGTAAATACGTGAATTCTGCAAATGCTTTAACGGGTGGTTTGTATAATAAAGTCGCTAATATCTCTGATTATTTTAGTCTGAAAGCTACTAATACCAAGCTCTTAGAAGAAAACACACTTTTAAGAAATTTTCTACAGCAAAAGAGAACTCTTTCTTTTTCAGTAGATTCTATTGTTATAGATACCATTAAATATCATCAAAAATATACGGTTACAAGCGCCAAAATTATCAATAATAATTATGCCAAAGCATTTAATTTTTTAACTATTAATAAGGGTACAGCTGCTGGTTTAGACAAAGAAATGGCTGTTGTTAATGGAAAAGGAATTGTAGGCTTTACAGATAATTTGTCAATTAATTACGCTAGAATTCAATCTATTTTAAATAAGAACACGAGAATAAACGCAAGATTAAAAAACGGGTATTTTGGTACTTTAAAATGGAATGGACTTGATTATCGCATTGTACAATTGATAGACATTCCAAGACAAGCCCCTGTAAAAATTGGTGATACGATAGAAACGGGTGGTAAATCTGCGATTTTTCCGGAAGGAATCTTAATAGGGGAAGTAGTTGAAATAAATAACGATAATGCCGTAGATAACGTAATTAATGTGAAGTTATTTAATGACATGAGTGCTATTGGTCCTGTTTATGTGATAAAAAACTTACAGAAAGAAGAAATTAAATTTTTAGAAAACGAAGCAGATGAATAAGACAATATATTTCGGATTGCTATTTGTATTCTTAGTTTTACTTCAGGTTTTTGTGTTGAATAATATTTTATTTTTAGGGCATATAAATCCGTATCTGTACATTATTTTTGTTTTTTTATATCCATTGAAAAAAAGTAGAATTGGTTTTTTATTACTTTCTTTTGCTTTGGGATTAAGTATTGATTTTTTTTCTGACTCTGGCGGAATTCACGCGTTCTCAATTCTAACAATTGCCTATTTTAGATTGTTTTTTATTAGATTATTTTTAAATAAGTTTGAGGTAGATTACCCTTTTTTCAAACTAAATTTAGAGCCTTTTGGGAAAAAGTTCAACTATATCGTAACTTTAACACTACTCCATCATTTTTTGTTATTTTTTCTTGCTAACTTTAGTTTTCAAAATATGTCTCAGGTATTTTTAAACACCTTGTATTCAAGTGTTTTTACTTTGATTCTCTATTTTTTATCAATTTATATTTTCTCTAAAAAGCAATAATGCAAAAAAGTTTTTTACTATACTTTCTAATTACGATTGTAGGCATTGTATTTATAGGGCGTTTATTTCAGCTGCAAATAGTGAAGGGTGAAAGATACGATCCTATTCATAACGCTGCCGTAAAAATAGTTTTTGACTACCCAGAGAGAGGTTATATTTACGACAGGAATGGTGTTTTGTTAGTAGCAAATCAGCTTTCTTATGACGTAATGATTCAACCTAATAAAGTAAAAGGCATCGATACTTTAGAGTTCTGTAGGCTTTTGAAAATAGACAAAGAAGATTTTTTAAAGCGGTACTACAGAGCTGATAATTACGCACCTTACCTTGCGTCTGTTTTCTTAAAGCAGTTGGCGAAAGAAGATTTTGCTTTTCTTCAAGAAAAATTGCACAAATACGAAGGTTTTTTTATTCAAAAAAGAGTAATACGTCAGTATCCTATTAACGCAGCGGCAAACGTTTTAGGGTATATTGGTGAAGTAAACGAACAGTTGGCAAAGAGCAATACCTATTACGAAGCAGGAGAGTTGATGGGCAAAGATGGTATTGAAAAACAATACGAAGATTTTTTAAGAGGTTCAAAAGGTAAAAAACTATTTAACAGAAATAATTTAAATAAAATTACGGGTTCTTTCAAGAATGGAGAACAAGATACTTTGGCTGAAAGAGGTAAAGATTTAACACTAACCTTAGATATTGAATTGCAAAAGTACGCCCAGCAATTAATGATAGGTAAAAGAGGAGGTATTGTGGCTCTAGAGCCTTCTACAGGAGAAATTTTAGCTTTAGTAACGGCACCTTCTTATGATCCGAATATGTTGGTTGGCAGAAAACGCTCTAAAAATTCTGCTATTTTAATGGATCCAGAAAGTTTAGAAAAACCTACTTATGATAGAGGTTTAAAAGCTTCGTATCCGCCGGGTTCTCCTTTTAAAATGATGAATGCTTTAATTGGTTTGCAAGAAGAAGTCATCTCAGAACAGACTTCTTTTTATTGTTACAATGGTTATCGGTATGGGAATAGAAAGAGTGAATTTATGGGCTGCCATTGCGGTATTTACGGCCGGCCAATACAATTAAAAACAGCCATTTCTAGATCGTGTAATAGTTATTTTTCAAATACCTATAAGAGAATTGTAGAAAAAAACAATAAACCATCTGAAGGGTTGGATAATTGGAGCGCACATGTGAAGAGTTTTGGTTTGGGAGATTATTTAGGATATGATTTGCCACAAGGAAGCCCTGGTTTAATCCCTACAGGAAAGTATTATGACAATATGTACAGGTACACTTGGAACGCTTCTACCAATATTTCAAATGCAATAGGACAGGGAGAAGTGCAAACAACGCCAATTCAGTTAGCTAATTTTACGGCTGCAATTGCAAATAAAGGGTATTTTTATACACCACATATTTTAAAAGAGGTGGATAGAAAATCAATAGAAAACCCAAGCTTTACAGAGAAAAAACAAACAACGATAGATAAGGAACATTTTAATCCGGTCATAGAAGCAATGTATGAAGTTTTTAAAACGGGTACGGGAAAATGGAGTCAAGTTAAAGGTATTGAAATTTGTGGTAAAACAGGAACTTCAGAAAATTATGCGGTGGTTAATGGAGAAAGAATTAAACTAGAAGATCATTCTATTTTAGTCGCTTTTGCACCAAAGGATAATCCAAAAATTGCCATTGCTATTTTTGTAGAAAATGGAGGTTATGGTTCTAGAATTGCGGCTCCTATAACAAGTTTAATGATAGAAAAATATTTAAACGGAAAAATTTCTAAAGCAACAAAGCACAGAGAGACAAATATGTTAAATATTAGTTTGCAGGAAGAGTACAATAAGTTAATCCCTAAAATAGAAACAGTTGCGGCAAGAAGGGAATAATATTTTTGCAGGTGTAGATTGGATTTTAGTAATCCTGTTTGTGGTCTTGGTCAGTTTTGGATGGTTAAATATCTACTCGGCGTCAAGAACGGATGAGGATATTGAGTTGCTTAGTTTTTCAACAAAATACGGCAAACAACTTATTTTTATATGCTTAACAATTCCGTTAATCATTAGTATTCTTTTTTTTAATGGCAAGTTTTATGAGCGGTTTTCTAGTGTGCTTTATCTAGTTTCACTTTTATCTCTTGTTGGATTATTTATTTTCGGAAAAACAATAAACGGTGCTACTTCTTGGTATAATTTTGGTGCATTAAGTTTGCAACCTTCAGAATTTATGAAGGCATTTACGGCACTGGCAGTGGCAAAACTAATAAGTGACCGGCAGTATAATTTTAAACTCATTAAGAATCAAATTAAAGCGTTTATAATCATATTTGCACCTGCCTTTTTAATCACATTACAACCAGATGTAGGTTCTGCCCTTATTTATATTGCGTTCTTTTTTGTGCTGCACAGAGAGGGGCTCACTTTAAACTATATTATTCTAGGTACTCTGGTCATTGTATTGTTTGTGTTCACTATTTTATTTGGTGTATCAGCGGTTTTATCAAGTTTATTTGTGCTCATTACTATTTTTACGTTTTATGCTATTTATAAAGGAGGAAAACGCTTCCTGCGTTTTAATTGGTACAAAATATTAGGGGTATATGCTGTTATTACTATTTTTATTATCGGAACAGGATTTACATATAATTCGATATTTAAACAACACCACAGAGATCGTTTTGAGATTCTTTTAGGTCTAAAACAAGA
>Ga0075446_10001066_pt1 | contig 11065 bp, 9 predicted proteins | sample CoawatmetaG05DNA_FD_71590 | JGI IMG/M metagenome (GOLD analysis project Ga0075446, IMG submission 71590) | Marine microbial communities from the West Antarctic Peninsula - Coastal water metaG058-DNA | ecosystem: Environmental > Aquatic > Marine > Coastal | place: Atlantic Ocean: West Antarctic... | reverse complement strand
AGGAAAAATATGATATTGACTTAAAAAAGGTACTCAATGTGCGTACTTTTTTAGACCATAATAGAATTTGGAAAACCCCTGCTGAAAATAAAAATTTAAGAGTCAGCTCTTCCTCTGGCGCATATACTTTTGAAGGTAAGAGACTAGAGAACAATTTAGTTTCAGAATCTTTGAAACAACATATTAAAAAATGGACGCCGTATGTTCAAAAATTTGGTTTGCTATTGATTGAGCTGCACACGGTAAACCCTAAACTTGTCGCAAAAAATATTGGTAAAACAGCTGCAACAGCCTATGATTTAACGCATGGATATTCGGATCAGTATATTCTTGAAGTGGACGAATTTGAAAAAGTAATCAGACAAGCTGGTTTAAGCTCAGAAGAATATGGAATTAGAAAATTTCCGAATTCAGATTTAGCAACCGTTTCAATAGGCCTATTTAGATCTCATCAATAGTTATACAAATTTTGAATACCTGAATTTTATTTATGGAACGGTGTTATAGATAATTAAATACTTTGGTTACCTACCATAGTTTATAAAGAAATAACACCTGTTGGGCTTTTGTTTGCTGTAGAAAGTCTGCGAGAACTATTAAGTAACGGTTTTTGCGAAAGTTCTCAGTTCTTTTAAAGGACTGAGAATTTTCGTATTTGATTTTGATGTGTAGACTTTAACCTCCTTTTCTCTGCTAAATTACTGATCGGAGTAATGTATAACAGGCCTATTATTCTTTTTTTAGAACAGATAAAAAAGTAAATTTAAAGCTTTATTCTCCTATATTCTTCTGTTTCAAGATTTGAAATGCTATTTTTTATATGCGTTTAAAGCAGAGTTATTTTATCGTTTCAATGTAAAATGTCCAGTAAAAACTTTCCCATTTCCAAGGTTAATATGAAACCAATAATCATTGGTAAGCATCGCTTTCCCAAAACAACAATCTTCCCAACCGACATCATTTGCAGATAGCTCAGTCAATAATTTTCCATATCTGTTAACTATTAATATTTTAGAATCTGGAAACCTATGAATGCCTTTTATCTGCCAAAAATCATTTGTTCCATCATTATTTGGAGTAAAAAATTGAGGATAATCAATAACTACCACCTCTTAAGCGTCTTACTTACAATTATTTTTACATCGTTTTCAGTGTCGCTTTTATTTTGTTATCAATTACCCATTTCCATATAATCAGCAACTAGATTAACCATGGTCTGAACCCCTAAAATAAATCCACTTTCGTCGATAAAAAAGTCAGGAGTATGATGAGACGCAGAGGCTTTTGGATCCTGTCCTTTTGGTAATCCTCCTATATAAAAATAAAAGCCCGGGACTTCATTGGCAAAAAATGAAAAATCCTCCGCACCAGTTTCTGCTGGTACTAGGTTAACATTTGAGGCGCCTGCAGATTTCTGTAAAGAAGGCAACATTTTGGCTGTAAGTTCAAGGTTATTGAATGTAACTGGGTAATGCGATGAATACGGCAGTTCTACTATAGCTTCAGCACCGTTTGCTTCTGCGGTTTTAGTCGTTATGAGACGAATTTTGTCAAAAATTAACTCTTCGTCAGCAGTGCTCAATGTTCTAACGGTTCCTAACATCTCTACCTGCTCAGGAATTATATTGGTACGATTACCACTGTGTATAGAGCCAATAGTAACCACAGCTGCATTTCGAGTAATATTTACATTACGGCTAATTATCGTTTGAAGATTGTTTATAATTTGTGCAGCGGTTACAATCGGATCAACAGAAAACCAAGGCTCTGCTCCATGTGCAGATTTTCCTTTTACCGTAATCTTCAAGTCTCCAACTCCTGCAAACATTCCTCCTGGACGATAGTTAATTTTGCCAACTTCTACTTGGGCGTTGATATGAAGTCCAAAAATAACATCTACTTCTGGATTTTTTAGCGCTCCTTCTTTTACCATAAGTTCGGCACCACCTTCTTCCCCTTTAGGGGCTCCTTCTTCTGCAGGTTGAAAAATAAATTTCACAGTTCCTTTTAAATCCTTTTTCATTTCAGACAAGACTTCTGCCACACCCATTAGAATTGCGACATGAGAATCGTGCCCACAGGCATGCATAACATGGGTTTCTTTTCCATTATAAATGGTTTTTACTTTAGAGGCAAAAGAAACAGGAGTTCTTTCTAAGACAGGCAAAGCATCCATATCAGCTCTTAAAGCTACTACAGGACCCGGAAGGTTGCCTTTAAGAATACCGATGACACCAGTGACACCAACATTAGTGATTACTTTCATACCAAGGGACTTTAAATGTGCTGCTACCTTTGCTGCTGTTCGAACCTCGCGATTACCCAATTCAGGGTTTTGATGAATATCCCTGCGCCAATCTATCACTTTCTGCTCAATCTCGTTTACTTTCGTTTGAATTTCGTTTTGAAAATCATTTGATTGGGCGTTCAAGTTTATAGAACACATAAGAAATGCTACGAATAGCGATAGGTAAAGTTTTTTCATTTTAATATTTTTTTTAGGTTGTTTGGTTAAGAGTTTAAGAACTTTTGATTTGATGTTTTAAATTGAATGTTGCCAATTTGCAAACAACTTTGTTTTGCTGGTTTAGACATATAACCGTGCAATAAAGTTAATGAAATATAACTGAATAGAAAATCTAATAGGATTTTGTAAATAGGCGAGTAGTAAGCCGTTAATTTTGTGAGCTGTTCTGAGCTTTGATTGTTTTTAAAATCTAAATTTAACTAAAAAGACAATCGGGTTAAATAGATATTCAAAATAAGTATCAGTTTCATTCAAACGCTCTTCGGGGTCATTAGAAAAAACCTTGCTCGAAGTTTCTTTTTCTTCATAATATTTTAAAACACTCAAATTACTTTCTAACCCGATATAAATATTGTTGAATAAATTATAACTTATTCCAATTGTTGGGGATAGTCCAAATCCTTGAATATCTTTTTCTATTCCATTATAACTTCCCAAAAATCCTCCATCACTTTCTCTTAAAGATGCGGCCATTTCATAAGTAATGTCTATTGCTATATAAGGTGTAATTCTTTTTTGCTTAAAAATATATTCATAACCTACTTTTAAGACTTGCTCTTTATAGGAACTATTATCATTCCAATTAGAGGTTGGTTTTTCATTAGATTTATTAATTGGTCTATAATATGTTAGTCTTACAGCGCTTCTTTCATTTATAAATCTTTTGTAAACTAAATGACTAAAAGGAACAAAATAATAGGAGTTGCTAAATAATATCTCTTGATTTTTAGGAGATTCTAATACATAAATAATAGCTAATGATATTTCATTCTTTCTGAAATCTGAATTTTGACTGTATCCCAATCTGAGGATACACAAGAAACTAAATGTTATTAATAATTTTCTCATAGCATTTTATTAATTAGCTAATCAAAAATAGGCCAAAAAAACTTTTTATTATTGTTCTTAATTTTATAGTTCAAATAAGTACGTATGAATATTAAAATTAAAGAGTAATCGAATTTAAAAATATTATTTTTTAAATATATAAGTTAGCCATCATTAAAAATTTTAATCTAAAAGTCTCTTCTATATATTTAATTGAATACCCTTTATACTAAAGAGAAAAAGTGAAGCGTAATTTGTGTAGAGTGGCTATTGGTAAAATATATAAGTTTTATCAATAAAAGATATTCTGTTTTCCAGGACTTGCATTAAAAAGCATAAGGTTTCTAATTTTTTAAAATTCTTTTTACCTCCTTTAATTTCATAGGTTTTATTATGTAGTTAGAAATTTCATTTATTTTAGTTGCTCTTTCAATATCTATGGGATTAACTGAAGAACTTAACATAAAAATATTTACCTTTTTTTCGATTTTAGTTTTTAAGATTGCATATTGTTCTATAAACTGCCATCCATCCATAAATGGCATATTGACATCAAGAAAAATAATATCTGGTATATTTTCATTATGCGCTCTGTTATCATTAAGATATTCAATTGCCTCTTCTCCATCCCCAAAAGTAATAATTCTCTCTGCTAATTTATTCTCATTAATAATTCTCGTTAACATGAATTTGTAAATTTTATCATCATCTATGATACCGATAAAAGGGCGTTTTTTTATCATTACATGTTTTTCTTTAAAATTATTTCGAAAGTAGTTCCTTCATCTACCTCACTTTCTACAGTTATAGAACCACCTATTGTTTCTATTTGGGTTTTAGTCATAAAAAGCCCAACCCCCTTAGAATCTGGATGCCTGTGGAATGTGTTGTTTAGTCCGAAAAGTTTATGCCCATGTTTTTTTAAATCTATTCCTAATCCATTATCTTTAATAATAAGAACTATTTCATTGTTATTAATTTTTGTACATAAATGAATCTTAGGAATACGATCAGGTGAACGATATCTTATGGAATTAGACAGGAGATTTAGCATGATACTTTCCATATAAAGTTTTGGATATTCGATGTTAGGAATTTCAGAAAAATTTGAGGTCACAACCGCTTTCGAATCTAATATTTGAGCATCTAAAATGATTAGCGTTTTATCAAAAACAGATTCAAAAATAATAGAATCATGTGTAATGTCTTCATCTCCTTGTATTTTTACCGATTCGATTAATTCATTCAATGTCTCGTTAAGGTGACCTATAACCGTTTCTACTTTAGAGAATAGCATGGCCTTATCTTCTAAATCTGTACTTTCTTTATATAAATCCCTCAACATAAATAAATTACTAACAGGTGCTCTTAGATTATGAGATGCAATATGCGCAAAACTTGAAAGCTGTCTATTCTTATTTTCTAAATGCTGGTTGAATTCCTCTAATTGTAATTTTTGTTTTAAAATTAATTCGGCATTACTTCGTAACTTATTATTTACATCTATCAATTCATTAGAAAGGTCATTCGCCTTTCTTTTGGCTATTAAAAGTTCCTGTTCGTATTTTTTTCTTTGAGAAATATTGAACACGGCAGACTGCGTAAATAAGTGGACTCCTTCTTTATCTTTCACTTCTACTGAGTTCACAAGAACAGGGAGTTTCGTTCCATCTTTTTTTATGAAATTAAAATTTATTTCTTCTATCGTTCCATTTAACTTTAAGGTCAAAGAATAAACATTTTCAAAATATATTTGCTCTCCCAAAGAGAGAAAATCTACAAACCTTTTTTTGCCTATTAATTCTTTTCGAGCATAACCTGTGTGCTCTAAAAATTTATTATTAGAATCAATGATCGTACCATTTGGCAGTGAACAAAAATAACCGCTAGGCAAGCTGTTATAAAGTTCTTTATAATCTATATTATAATTTATCAACTGTTTTAATTTTATTAGCTATATTAAATATTGTTTCATAGCCTCAACAGTTTTTCTAGGTTCACTAAGATGAGGACAATGCCCTGATGTTTCTAGGACCATAAGTTTACTATTAGCTATATTCTCATGCACAAACTGTCCTACCTTAACAGACGCAATCACGTCCATTTTAGATTGTATTATAAGCGTATCAGTAGTAAGTTTATGAAGATCACTTCTATTATCCCCTAGAAAAGTAACTTTTGCAAAGTGCTTGGCTATTTTAGGATTATTTTGGCAAAAACTATCTTCTAACTCTGTTGCTAATTCTGGTCTGTCAGTATTGCCCATAATAACAGGTGCCATCGCACTAGACCAGCCTAAATAATTAGAATCTAAAGTTTCCATAAGTTCATCAATGTCATTTTGAGAAAACCCACCAAAATAATTGTCATCGTTAATATATCGCGGGGATGGACCAATCATAATTAATTTTTTAAACAAAGAAGGTCTTTTAATAGCAGCAAGTGCGGCAATGATAGCACTCACAGAATGTCCAACAATACAGACATCCTTTAAGTTTAAAGCATCACAAATTTCGATTACATCAGAGGCATACCCTTCAAGCGAACTATACTTATCTAAGTCATACGCTTCCTCATCTGATTTTCCTGAACCTACAAGGTCAATAAGAATTACTTTGTAGTCATTTTTAAATTCGGGAGTAATAAATCTCCACATATTTTGATCACATCCATATCCATGAAGCAAGAACATAGATTTACTGCCAGTGCCATGAATTGTTATATTATTCCTTTCTATTAGTTTTTTTAACATAAAGATATTTTTAGTAGGGTTGAAATTTATTTTTATCTCTAAATATTTTTATTACTTCTTTTCTATTATTGACAAAAAATAAAAGGATTCTTTTTATTTGAATTATTCATATGAATTTATCTTGCAATTAGCAAAACTCTAAAATATTTTGCCATACTTGAGAATTAGTTCTTTGTTCTTGATAAATCTACTATATTTAAATTTAACATATTATGAATTTGGATAAAAAAACTTAAAATATATGTGAAACGCAAAAAAACATAGATTAAAAGATAGTATTCACAGTTTTTAAGAAATTAGTGTGTTCCTGTATTGAAAAATGCTTTTTTTAAAATTTTGTTGTTTTGCATATATTTGGTGGTTGCCACAAAAAAAATGACATAGAAACGCAGTTTTCAAGCATATACAACTTACTAATTTTAAGTTTTATCCTTTTTCGGTTAATTTTGATCTTCTAAATCTCTTTATTTTTTTCTTCTAGAATTTCTGTTCATGATATAATGAAATCTTTTAGGGTTCACGAGCTCTTATTTCTCAAAAATATGGTAGCGAGTGCATACACTTTTCCTAAAGCGATGATAGGAGCGAAGTGGTCATTTGTTTAGAACTGAAACGTATATCTTAGATTCATAATTTCTTTTTATTAAATTAACTATTATGAGAATATTTAAACTTTCAAAATTGTGTAAAGTTTCCATGAATTTTGCTCTAAATCGGATAAAATATAAAAAAGTTACATTAATTTTGTATTTATATAATTTTCATAAAAATAAATATTTGATAGAGAAAAGGCAGCAGTTACCACAAGAACAACTTTTAGATGAAGATTATTTCATTTACTGTTTAGAAGCAGTTCGTGATATAGAAACGGAGAAGGTTACCGAAGTACAAAAAAACTTAGAAAAGTTGGCGATGCAATATGGAGTGGCCAGTATTCATAAAACATGTGACACTATAGAAGGTCTAGAAGATAGTTTAAATGCACTGGTTTCGGACGATCATAATTTTAAAGACTACGAGATTATCTATTTGGTTATTAGTGGTGAAGCAAATAGTATTTGCTTAAATGATTATTACTATAGTCTACAAGAAATTGCAGAAATTTTTGAAGGAAGATTAAAAGGAAAAATTTTACATTTTTCAAATGAAAAAGTGCTCGATTTAGACGCAGAAGAAGCACAATATTTTTTGGATATCACTGGTGCAAAAGCGGTGTCTGGTTACGGTAATGAACTTAATGGAATAACAAGCTCAAATCTTGATAAAGCATTTTTTAACTTATTTAATGAAGACGAGAATATGTTAAATGTTGTAGAAAAGTTGCATCAAAAACATTACAATGTCTGTAAATTACTTGATTTTAGATTGTATTATTAAATCAATAGATGTAATTTGAATATCCTTTTTAGAGGCAAAATTTTCTGTGATGTCTAATATTTCTGATGCGTTCAACATATAGTATATATAGCTAAACATCAATACAAATGAAGATTGAAAATATACCGTGCTGTTCTGAGTTTTGCCTGCCCTAAGCTTTTCGCCGAAGGATTACTTTTTTGAGTAAAAATTTTATAAGTAAGAACCTTCTTTATTTTTTCAAGAATATAATTAAACCCCTTAGGTTCCCGGGCTTTTATTTATTAGATATAAGAGTGTAAGTTCATGGGCTTTTCCTGAAACGACAATAGGAGCGAAGTGGCTTTACAACCTTTCTCTTATCAATCTATTTTTAAAAAAGCGAAATCAATATTTTCTTTATTTAATAGTTCATTTTGTAAGGCTAAATCATAAGGGCTTTCATTGAACTCTGTAAGTGTATTTTTTTCTGCACCATTATTTAGTAATACATCTATGAGTTCTTTATTTTTAGAAGTCATTGCAGCTAGATGCAATGGACTTATATTGATATTATTTTTGAAGTTAATATTTGTTCCCATTTCAATTGCTTTTTCTAATAAAAAAATGGAGTGTTTTTCAATAGCTATGTGCGCTAAAGTATTTCCATTTTCATACATTTTTTTTCCATTAAGACCCGCTGAACTTAATTGATTTAAGAAATGCTGCGTTACTTCTTTCTTTTTAGAATTGTGAAATTTAAATACGTAATACATTAAATCATTTCCAAAAACATCTTTGATATTGAGGTCAACACCTTTACTCAAGAGAAAATCAAAATTTTCTTTTTTACCTTTTTCAATTGCAATCGTAATTGCTGATTTACCTTGTTGATTTTGGTGCAAACTGTTATTTGAATGGGCTAATATTTTCCCTAAATTCTCTTTAGACCCTGCTGCGGCATTTATAAGTGCAATATTTCCATTGGTATCAATTTGATTTGCTGAAACACCTTTACTGATGAAAAAATTAAAAAGTTCAGGATTTCCCCTTCTTGCTGAAAGATGCAATGCTGTTTTACCTTCCCAGCTTACTTGATCTACTTCTATATTTAATTCTTCAGACAAATATTTAAAAACCTCTAATCGTAAAGCCTTACGTTTCATACCTTGAGATGCAAAAAGCACTGCATTTTCTCCTTTGAAATTTAAATGATTATATGCTACTGCTTTTTGTCTCCAAAATTTCATGGTCTTTATATTCCCGCCTCTTGCCGCATAGAAAAAAAGATTGTTACCATCCTTGTCTTCTGTATCTAACGACATTTTTTTATCTATAAAATATTGTAAAATAGCAGTATTCTCAAGAGCAGCCCCAGAGAGCAGTAATAGCGCGTTTGACCCTGATATATTTGTATAGTCTAAAGAAATTCCTTCCTTTAAAATTAAATCATACACTGCTGTTTTTTGAACACCACCTATAGCAGCCATTAGCAGCATATTTGTTCCGCGTGATGTACTTGCGTTTGGATCAGCTCCTAGCTTTAATAAATGCTCCATTACTTCTATATTGCCTTTGTAAGCGGCCCATTGAAGATATTTAACACCTCCATGAGTTGGTTTTGTTACAGGGTTTCCTTCAATTGAAAGCATATACTTTATACTTTCTAATGGCGCATTATCTATAATGGCATAGGCAACGCCGTCAAAAGCAGAGGATGCTTTTTCGGTGGGATCATTTCCTTCTCTTATACTATTCTTTATATCTAAAACACTTGGTTCAGATTTCCAAAAATCACGATCTAAAAATTTATTTGTGTTTTGTGCATGCACACACAAAAAGGATATGAGTGAAAGCAATGTAAATAGTGATTTCATAATTATTATTTAGATATTTATTTATTTAAATGGCATTAATGCCAGTAATGTCTTTGCCTGTGATTAAAAGATGCATTTCGTGGGTTCCTTGATACGTAATGAGCGTCTCTAAATTCATAATATGTCGCATAATTGGATAATCACCAGTAATGCCCATTCCTCCTAGAATTTGTCTTGCCTCTTTAGCGACCTCTTGAGCCATAGCTACATTATTGCGTTTTGCCATCGATATTTGCGCATGTGTAGCCTTTTGTTTATTCATTAAAACAGCCAATTGATAAGATAGTAATTGCGCCTTTGTAATTTCTGTAATCATTTCAGACAGCTTTTTTTGAATTAATTGATAGCTAGCAATAGGTTTCCCAAACTGAATACGTTCGTTAGCGAATTTCAGCGCAGTCTCATAACAATCTAATGCGATACCTAAACTACCCCAAGCCACAGCATATCTGCCTATATTTAAACAAGAATACGCATCCTTAATAGAGGCACTTTTTTCAAGCAACTGCCCCTTATTTAATTTAGAATTATCAAATATTAATTCCCCTGTATTAGACGCTCTAAATGACCATTTATTTTCAATTTTTGCGGTCGTAAAATTAGTAATATTAGCGGTTTCAACAATAATGCCTTGAACTTTATTTTGTTCATTCTTAGCCCAAACAATTGCAATATCGGCGTGAGAGGCGTTTCCAATCCATAATTTACTACCGTTCATAATTATTTTATCACCAACTATTTTAAAGTTACAATGCATATTAGAAGCGTTAGAACCAAAATTTGGCTCGGTCAAACCAAATGAGCCCAATAAGTCACCCGATGCCAGTAATGGCAAATACTTTTGTTTTTGTTGCTCAGAACCAAACTGCCAAATCGAGTACATTACTAATGATGTTTGAATAGAACTCATAACGCGTATTGCTGTATCACCGCGCTCTAACTCTTGCATCATTAAACCGTATGATAAATAATCCATCCCTAAACCACCATATTTGACGGGTATGATAAGACCGTAACCTCCAATAGCCGCTAATTGTTTTGACCAATCTTTAGGAGCACTAGCAGCTTGCGTATACTGTTCAATATTTGGTTTTATATTTCTATTTACCCAAGCTCTCGTAGCACTTCGTATTAACAATTGTTCTTCGGTAAAGTAGCTATCAATATCGTAGTAGTCTGTATGTTGTTTCATCTTTTACAAATTTAATTATTTAAAATGATTCTAAATAGTAAAATTAATAATATTTTTGTAGAAATAATAGTAAACTATTTAAGTGTTATACATTGACACTGGATGGGTATTATAAACACTATTTATCTTTTCAACATGAATTTTAGACAATTAGAATATATAATCGCGGTAGAGAGGTATCGTAATTTTAAAAGAGCTGCTATCGCTTGTGATGTTGCTCAGTCTACATTAAGTAGAGAAATACAGCGATTAGAAAAAGAGTTTGATCTCATCATTTTTGACAGGTCACGGCAGCCAGTGCTGCCAACATTAAAAGGCTTAGATATTATTGGTAAGGCAAAAGAAATTCGTTTTCAGCAGAAAGAATTTATACAAATGGCTCTTGAAAAGAAAAACGAAATTTCTGGACAAATAAATTTGGCCATTACAGAAATTTTAGCCCCTTACATCACTCCAATTTTTATAAAAAAGATAACTAAAAAATATCCAAAATTAGAAATTAAGATTTTGGAATTGAGCGATCGTCGTATTGAAGATTATTTAATAAATGAGCA
>Ga0075446_10001065_pt1 | contig 11068 bp, 5 predicted proteins | sample CoawatmetaG05DNA_FD_71590 | JGI IMG/M metagenome (GOLD analysis project Ga0075446, IMG submission 71590) | Marine microbial communities from the West Antarctic Peninsula - Coastal water metaG058-DNA | ecosystem: Environmental > Aquatic > Marine > Coastal | place: Atlantic Ocean: West Antarctic... | reverse complement strand
TTTTTTCGCGGAACAACTTATATTAAATATTAGTCAACTATAAATTAGTACCACTAAATTACTGGTACTAATATTTGACCGAGTTTGAGTTTCGTGTATGATGAGATACCAACTGTCATATGTCAACCGTCGGGTTTTGAGTTCGTTCCAGGACATAAATCAACACCACATAATATAGTGGTACAAATTATAAGTCAACTTTAAGTAAAGTCATCCGAGAATACATGCTTGCGACATGCGTCTGGCACCCGCGTCGTGCGGGTGCCAGACGAGCCCTGAGAGCGACGCTGACAACAAACGCGGGCTCGGAGAGCGAGTGTTTTTTCGTGTTTATTTGTGTGCATAAAGTGGGTGTGTGGAAATATAAGCGCTAGTGCTTGCAGCTGCGCCCGGGGTCGTGCGCTTCTGCGCCTCCTCGGAGGCCTCGGACTGCTCGTCCGACTCGGCGACCGTACTGGCGGCCGACGTCAGCACGTGCACGGCCTGTGTAAGCTCTAGCGCTTGGCGCTGCGCCCGGGGTTCGTGCGCTTCTGCGCCTCCTCCTCCTCCTCCTCCTCCTCCTCCTTTTCGGAGGCATCGGCCTCCTCGTCCGGTTCCACCGTGGTGTCGGGCTGTACCGGCGTCTGCACGTGCCCCGGCTTGCGCGCCATCCGTTTGTCGTGATCCTTGCTGCAGGCCTCGCACAGGCCCTGCACAGGGCACTGGCACACCCAGAGCGCGGGCTCGTCTTCGCCGTGTACGCCGCAGATGGTGCACATCCGCGCGTCCGTCTCGGACGCGGAGCTTTGGCTCCTCTCGGAGTCGGAGTCGTCGTGGGAGCTGTTACTGGAGGAGGAAGACGAGTCGCTGGTGGGGACCACGCTCTGCGAAGAATCGCTGCCCACGGAGCTCTCGTTGACCTCCTCTACGGTCACGTAGCAGTTGGGCTCGACGCTGTACACCGCCCGGGTGTGCTCTGGGAGCACTGTCGCGATGGAGACTGCGTCGAGGTCCGCGTCCTGCAGACCCGAAACGTCGTGCATTTCGCCGGGAAGACAGCGCACCAACCACGAGTTGATAGTGTCAGCCTGCTCGCGGGTCAAGTTCATCGTGTTAACGACAAACTGCTCCCGGGTGTAGCCCCCGTGTGCAAGCACCGCGCCCAGCCCAGGCAGCTCGTCCAGACTGTAGACATCGGTCTGCACGCGGCACACCACGGTGTCGCCCTTCTCCCGCTTCTTGTTGAGAACGATGTGCACGGTGGCCATGCGTTTGCATTGCTTCTTCGCGGCCAGGCGCCGCTCGACGCCGCGCGAAACACCGTCGGGATTATCAAGGCGCCCGAGCTGCGCTGCGGACCCCCCGAGACGCTGCACGTCGGGGGCGTTATGAGCGGTCTCTTCGTAGACGCGCAGTGTGTTCCACAGGCCGAGCAGCAACAGCGACAAGCTATCGGTGTCGATGCTCTCGTTGTACGCAAACTGCACAACGCGCCCGTTCTCGCGGAAGTCCGCGAGTCGCTGCACAAAGCCGTCCCGAGCGTGCACGCGGCCCTCGAGCTGCGTCAAGATCTCGTGGAGCTGCCTGCCCTCGAGCGTGGGCGCGAAGTAGCGCTCCAGGTCGCTGGCCTCGGCTCCCGGCAGCCCGAACCCGAGCACGCTGAACAAGTGGTGCAGAAGCGCCAGCAGGAGGTGCACGAGCCCCAGGCCGAGCGCGTCGTGCTCGCCGTGGTCGCGGTCCTGCTGCTCCTCCTCCTTGGTCCCCTTCTCCTCCTTTTGGTCGCCGTGCCTGTCGGCGCGATCCTCGAGGGGCACTTCGCGCTTCCTTTTCTTCTTGGCGGCCACCACCGCCTCGTTGCACTGCCTGCTGCAGTACCATTGCTTGAACTCCGAGCTCATCTTCGTCTCCCGGCACGCCGCGTTATGGCACTGGAGCTCGTGACGGGACGCGGACGCCGACGCCGACGCGGACGCCGACGGCGAGCGGCCGGGCGCCGCGGAGGAAGCGGCAGAGCGCACGGAGCCCGTGGAGGACGTCGGGGTTGTGACGGGCGCGGCGGCCGCGGCAGAGCGCACGGAACGCACGGAGCCCGTGGAGGACGTCGGGGCCGTGACGGGCGCGGCGGCCGCGGCGGCCGCAAGGGCCGCCTCGTCGCACCTGCACCCGTTGCCGTCGTGGCGGCGGTTGAAGTCGCGGACACACGGCCCGTTTCCCTTGTTTTCCTCACAGATCACATTGCATCGTGCGGGCTTGCTCAGAGACATGCCTGCGGTTGGTGCGCGCGGAAGCGGTGGTCCTTTATATATGTGCGGCGCGGGCGCGACGCGGCAACGCGCGACGCGGTAACGCGCGAAGCGGCGCCGAGCGTGGCACGCGCGCATATAAGAGCAGACGACGGCGCGCAATGCGGGCGGCGGACACCGCGCACAAGCGAGCGCGGCTGGAGACGCGAGCAGGCGAGTGGCGCAGCACATGTGGGTCGTACTCGGTCGGCGCAGCGCTGTCCGACGCGCCGGCGCGCTGCAGCATTCTACACGAAGACACGCACCTCGTGGGCTTCGCCGACCTGCCCGACGCCTGGCCCGCTGCGAGCGGGCCGCCGGTGCGCACGGCGGAGCTGCCGTGCGGACACACGTACCACGTGTCGGCGCTGGCGCTGCACTTCCTGAGCAACGACATGCGGTATTTGCGTTTTTGGGTTCTCGGTTGGCCCGCACACCTCGCGCGGGCCGCCAATGCGCTGCACTTACTGGGCAACGACTCGGTTGGCCCGCACACTGACTGGATCGAGCGGGCAGGTGTCCCGTCTGTCGCGCCGGCCACGCGGGCGTCATGTGCCAGGACACGCTGCCCGCGGAGGTCCGCGCCACCTTCGCCTGCCGGCTCGCCGCCGACGCCCGCCGGCTCGCCGCCGACGCCCGCCGGCTCGCCGCCGACGCCCGCCGGCTCTCCGACGACGCCGCGCCGACGCAGTGGCTGGCGGTACTTGCACTGCCGCGCGCTGCACCTGCACTGCCGCGCGCTCCCGCTGCGCTCCCGCTGACGCGACGCCGCTGCCGCAGCCCGCGGACATCGTGCCTGGCCTCCGGATCACCGCAGAGGCGGCAAGCACCGACCCCGCCGAGCGCAACGTCGTGTGCGTTGCCACGAGCACCTTGCAGAGCGCTGGCGGCGCCCTCGGCGCCCCCGCCGAGCTCCAGCGCAGCTTCCAGCGCCGTCTGGGCGCGTTCCTGCACCGCAATCGCAGTCGGACCGACCGAACCCTGCGTCTCTACCTCGACCACCCGCTGCTCGAGCATGTCCTCGGCTCCGAGCGGGTCGTGCTCGCGGACGTCGCTCAGGGCCACACCTTCCGGGTGCAGCGCGTGCAGTCAGTCGACGACACGGACGAGCACACGCTCCTGTGCGTGTGTCTGCGGTCGCCACAGGGCGGCGCGACGCTCGTCTCGACCCAGATCTACGCGGACCGTGTGCTCACGGAGTGTGTGCAGCACGTGCACACGGCCATCCGGCGGTATGTGGCCGAGGCGTGAGTACGGGCGGGGCTAAGAATGTTTTTGAAAATTTTATTTAAACACTCAGCGCGCCAGCTACACACTATACTTGATGGGCCATTTACAGTTGTAAATGTTCAACACCAATACACCCACGCCGCGCGCGACGACAGTGATCCCCCCCGAGCTGACGAAGCAGCCATGAAGGAAAAAAAAGTACGAACAGAATCCCGGAATCGAGATGATGCCTTGGACTTCGCGCATATCCTCCTGCTTTGAAGAATCGATAAACTGGACCCATTCTAGTTGCAGTGGGTATCTCCAGTACGTGTTTTGGAACGCACTATCTCGGACGATGAACGCGCGTATGTATAAAAACACCATGCCCGCCCAAAAGTAACTGTATATCTCCAGCCTCTTCTTACCGACGATTATAAAGACCGATAAAAACATGCAACCCACAAAAGTGTGTATGTTTTCGTTGTACAGAACGTTGACCGCGTTGATAATCGTCACGATGTCCAGTACAAGTCCACAGTTGTATAACATACTCACGTGGTCGCGAAACAACGTCGAATTCACCGCGGTAGCTGCGGCAATGCCCTGCGGAGCCGCAGCTTTGGCTTTTGCAGCCGCTTTCAGCCTATCCTTTTCCAACTTAGCTTCCATAGCCGCTGCCCTCTTTCGCTCTGTCTCCTCTGCTTTTTCCTCTGCTTTCTTTCTCTTCAGTTCTTCTTTTTCCGGTTTCGTCAATTTCATCGCTGTCATTACTTGTTTGGCGACGGGCATGCCGTGGTAGTAGCTGCCAATACCAGCGGTGCCTGTGACGCCGAATAACCATATGACTAATCTTGGAGACCACTGCATAAATGTGCAAAAATAGACACCTACTTCTCTGAAATAATACTTAGCTGGTTCTTCAAACGCTATAATCGTATTGAAAATATAGCACTGTGTGCCCACGACACAAAACACTAAAATATGCCAATGTAACTCCATGAACAACATCCACGATTTCCATTGCCACAACGCACTTAATATCGAACACGGGAAAAGCACGTATGTGAACGCAGAGTTGTGAATTGCGACTGTAGGATTCGGCACCAGCATACGCTGTAAAAGGATCATATAATTCCCAAAAAGTGAATTCGCAGCCGCTGAACGCAATTCAATAGTACGCTCCAGCGTACCAGTACGAGCCATAAAGGCCCCAGACAACACCGTAAAGACTGCAAGTGTAGTTGTGAATGGTTTACGCACGGACAGCCACACGCTACAGACTTCACGACGCAGTTGATCGTCCTCAAATTTCAACCAATCTTGAACATCTGGAATTATTCCAGCTGTGTACTGTCCCAGAGCTTGGTATTTAATTTGATTGTCTACCACCTTAGTCGGAGCGACTTGCCCGTACACAGTATTCTTCACATCATTTATCAGAAATACGTTACCTGTATGCTTCACCACAAATTCCGAGAATAAATGTAGCATATAGAAGTTCGTTGAATTTTTGAATTGACTGGTGCTGATCATTTGTTGGTAATCTGCTCCCTCACTAACTTGGGGATACAACGCCCTACACTGAACCTTGTAATTCGACTCAAAACGCATTGCCTTCAAGAACTCGGCGCTACAATCACCACCATTTTTTGGATACTGACAATCACTACATTTTCCTATTGGGAGTTTGTCAAATTTATCAATTTCCACGATGTCTGTATGGGTAGTCACCTTGAATTCTTTACAATTGTTCACCACACACGTACCTTGTGTGCGCACCTCAGTCGCAAACAATCCAGAGTTGTTGGTTTGATGTTCAAACGATATATATCCGTTACTCCTCTGGTCACGGTTCGTCGACATGCGTCCTGTTTCCCAATAATTACCATAGACAATATGGATAAACGGCTTGACGTCCAAAAGAACGTTGATTTTATCGTGGTTCAATGTTGAAGCAGTCAATATGTATCCGTATATTGCGTTGATGTGACGAAACATAAACATTCCCGCCAATAAAACCGCGAAAAATACCAAGCCGTATACTACGTATATGGAATAGTGCATCTTTGACGTGTCAATGCGCCTCTCGATATTCTGGCGTAAGACGGGTTCAGCGTCCGATTGGTCAGAGCCGAGTCCTTTGAAAATATCGGGTGCCGTCTGGAAAAGTTCCCCCAATTCCAAATTTTTTTTTCCAGGATTTCCTTTCGCAAATCCCGCTATAGCCGTTAGCAAAGATTGAGGGTGCTCGGCATGCAAATGGAACGCTTTTGCCTCGAGATTATCACAAGTGTGGATTCCAAGCTCGATACGCTGCAACATCGCGCGGTATGTTATTGGTGATACACGGTCCATTCGTTTTCCCTGCAGGACGAGATCAAATAACGTCTCCAATTCATGAAGTTTCCATTTTGACGCATCGTTTCCCGGTAGTGCTTTCAACTGTTTAAGTACTTGCTTCATATCATTGGAAGACACAATATCTGTGTTTGCAGACATGATGTCTATGACAATATGTGATGTGGTATTTTGAAAACCCAATGTCTTTAATATTGGATACATCCCAATCTAAACCGAAATATTTCAGTCGCTGTCACTGTCGCCTTCGAACGATTCTTCGGACTCGATATCTTCAACTTCCGTCTGTATTTCTTGAAACTTTAAATCGTTCTTCTTAAAATTGAAATACAGCATGAAAATTGGAGTTGCAATATCGTCGCGAAGAATTTCCATGTCTTTGATATTATCAGCATGATCTTTGCTTCTTTTGACAACGTCAATGCAAGGCTTTATATAACACCATGTTTGTTGTGAAATTTTTTTTAGAGCCTTGGGGAATATAAGTCTCGTGCTATCAAATTGAAGTTGATCCCGTTCAGAAAGCACTGCTAACAGAAAAAACATCATCTTTTTAGGCATATCGGGTAATACAGTATCGGACATTTTATCGGGACCATCAACACCGGGAATGACAATATCACTAGAAATGTACCTCAAACAACTGCTTGTAAAACGTGGATCGTTTGGTCCGATGTTGCGACATATTAAATATATGAACTGTCTCAATCTCATATGACCGAGACATATCTCTTCACAGATGGGTATCTGACTGTCTTCTACCATCATCTGGTCGAACGGTGTATCATTACATCCATTTTCAGTAAAAAATTCTTTTAGGTTGTCGATGCTTGATATATATCTATATTCCTTAACTTCTTCAACACCATTTGTTTTGAATTCTTTTGTTTTTAGATCTTCATTTTCAGCATTTTCACGAAACAAATAAGTTGACATTCTATTTATAATGTTTTCAACGATTGTATTACCTGCTTCCAAGACAACATTATCATCATCATCACGAATTTCAAAAAATCCATTTCGAATATTTAGCTGTTCTTCGTTTTGTTTCGAAAACATTTCTCTTATGTGTTTTTTATATTGATCCAGATTCATGCCGAATTGAAACATTTGTGCCAGACTACAAACTCCATGGGTGAAAAAAAACTTGGCATGTAATATCAATAAACTGCATATTTTTCTGTTATCTTTAAAAGTGTCACTGTTCCATTCTTGACGATTATCTTTGAAACTATTCTGTAACTGAAATTCTATATAATATCGCATAATCTTACGGGTGTGTGAATCGGTACCTGTATCAGAGTCTTCTACTTCTACTTCGTATTGAGGAAATACCCAAGCAGTAAACGAAAATAATTTCAACAGTTCTTTTTCCGTGCGTGGGTTTAAGACAATTCGTTCGAACATCATTCGCATTTCTGATTGGGTACCCACTGATAGTCCATGGAACACACGGGCATGATATTTGTCATTGTCCAGTATAATACTGTGAGTACTTGCGAGCTGGTCTAGCGCTAACACGTTGGTCACGCCAACAAGCCGCAGGTAAAGTTCAGCGTCGCGGATGTTATTGAAACCTTCTTTTTTCATATATTCTTGTAATTCCTGGTTCAGTTGTGGCAGCGTGTCGCTTAACGACTTCTTGAGTTTTCTCACTAGACTCTGTGGATTAGCTGCGGACGGGTCTAGTGTCATGATATGATCTGCCCTGGTAGGCTTCCCTCGTTCGTGTGGATTTGCGTGTAGTCTGTATGAGATTTCGTCCATCCACTTCCGCATTGGCCACGTATGTTCCCGTCTCCATTTGACCCCGTCGCGGATTTCATATAACAGTACATTTTCCATCAAAGAGCACATACTACCGAGAATATTGAAGTACTTTTTTTGCGTTTCAGTTTGCAAATTTCTTGCGGCACTTCCAGTGTATTTTTTTCGCTTCCAGTTGGGTATTTGTGTAGAGTCTATACCGCCGAGCAAAAACACGTTCTTCGTGTTGAGGATATCGATCAGCGTCATCAGACCCCGGTTCATGCGCAACTTGTGTTCTTTAGGTGTACTCACTGATTTTAAGTTTTGGCCATCACCAGGATTAATTGGGGTGACCATATGCCCTTGGAAGTTTTCGACTAGCACATATTGCACTCGTGTGTGGCCGCATTTGGCGCGCGACACACACACGAAATCCACGGTCCATCCAAGATCCCCGAACATTTCCTCTTTTCGAAACTTTGTCTTACTGGCCCCCCGCTTTTCCTCACAGTTATTCTTCGCAATTTCTCGCACGTTGTTTATGTCCACAGTGCAGTCTTGGACGTTGATATCGAACGGACCGATGAACATGTTCACATGGTACGCGTTGTGGTACTGATGGAACAGCCAATTTTCGTCGCTCGAGTCTGTTCGCTGCGCCATACACATCACAATGTCGCGCAGACAGAATACGACCGAGCCGAGCAGATTACATAGAACGTTCACGCACTGTATCTGCCAGAATTTTTCGTTATTCTGCATCCACCTACCGGGTTTTTGAATGTAATCATGTAACACCGCGTCGTCCTGCGGCAAGGAGACCTCGGCGCGCGCCATATTGATGCGCATCGTGAAGCCGTTGGTCTTGAAATTGCTGGCTCCTCCTCCAGCTGTGAGTTTGGAGTACATTAGATGCTCCCACATCTTGGTGGCCGTTTGACGGGGCTGGTTAATCTTTCCGTCGTCGCCGTCGATCTCGACGACCAGACCCCGATATATCGAGCCTTTGGCACCCTCGAGCTGCAGACGGTACGCTCCATCGGGCTTCTCGCTGTTTCCGTGAGCGTTGAAGTCCCACACGTTGCCCAGCTTCTGTTCCACGACCTCGGGCAGTCGCGAGAACGTCTTGTTAGACCCGCGGTCGATCTTCCGGATTGAGAGTAGCGCCTCGTCCGACGACACCCGACAGTGCAGCACAAACAGTTCAACTGCATAGTGCACGAGCGTGAGACCTTTGTCGTCTGTGTTGGAAGAAGAGTTTAGAATCCTGTCGACGACATCCTCCTGTTTGACGGCCCTTAACATGACCCGGAGACTGGCGTCTGTAAGCTTGGCGCACATGATATCCTCGTTGATTTTAGTGAAGCTCGCTATTATGCGGCAATCATACCTTCTTTAGTACTAGGCGGCGCGAATGCGTGTATTCTGTGTTGGTTGCGGTCGCTGGGCAGCGCGACAGCGAACGAGCACGGAGCGCGATGCGAGCTTGAAATGTTTGATGTTTATTGTGAAAATGTACAAAAAAACGCACGCGCCCTGCTGCCGCGCGGCGGCCGCTCGACGGCAATGCCGTTCGAGGTCCGCGAGACCGACGCCGCCGACGCCCTGCTCGAGACGCTGCTCGCCGAGCACGCCGCGCGCCACGCGGCCGCGCCGGCCCGCGCCGCGGCGCTCCCAACGCTGCTGGCGCGCATCGCGCAGCACCACGCGCTCGGCGCGAAGCAACACGCCATCTCCCCCTTCGAGCGCATGCAGCACGCGCGCGACGCCCTGGCGTATCTCGACACCGTCGGCTGGAAGCGCAGCTACCACCAGCGCATGTTCCACGAAGACTTCCTGGTATCTCTTGAGCTTGTATATGTCTAACTCTTACTGTCCTTCGACCTTGTTTGGAATAGTTTTACCGGCAATTACTACTTCTTTATGTCCTCTTCCGCGTCGCTTGTTTTGAGAGTTCGGATTGTATTTATCGTAGCTTTTGCTATCCGTTGCATAATCACCATCCGTACTGTCGCCATTACGATGGTATGGAGAAAAAATATAACCATTCCTTGTTTTTTCATATCCATTTTTGTGTATAGCCAAGTAGTGCTTGTAGGTCGTCCGTACTACATCGGTTGAAGTACGTGTGTCGATAGATCTCATATAGTCCATGTAGTGGATATTTGTTACCCTCTGAAATGCGATGTGCCACAACCTGATGACTTTTGATTTATCTGCCTCATTCATGTCTTTTTTGTTTTTGATGGTCGTGATTTCATCGTCGATTGCTTTTTTTTGGGTACGTTTGAATGCTTTGCGCCACTCTTCGGTCGTGGAATTTTTTTTAATATTCATAGCCGAACAGATTGTGATGACTAGCTCTTGACAAAGAGTTTGTGAGAAGTATCCCGAAACCTCATCTTCTGGCATAGTTATGATGTGATTGTACATATGACACCACTTGTTCTCTTGAAGGTTAGACTGGATTTGGTTGTCATGCTTGCGCATCACGTTTACAGCATACTTGATCAATTTCCAGAGCACCAGTTGATTCATAAAGACTCTCATGTTATGTGATGGGTTGCCCTCAATTGATTCGAAATAATCATCAATTAACAAATGAGGATTTTCGACGGTGCCTTGGTCATTTGCGTCGATTTCCTTCGCGTTGAACTCATATGCAGCTTGTGCTGAAGTTTCAATGTTATCCTTTTCTTCGAGCGCACTATCCAAGCCGTTATCACCAAATATGAACGGATTTGTTTTGAAGTCTTTCAATAACTCCGGCCATCGAATGGCAGATTCAAAGTTTGTTGGTTGAACTCGTTCACCATACAGCGTTGCCAATGTCTTAGAACGCGATAGGACAACATCAAGTATCACTTTTTGTCCGCCGGTTCTATCTTTTCGTACACGCATAGTGGTAGATTCCCGCCGTATCCGACCAAAAAGGTCGTCGTTTGTAAGACTGGTAGATTCTGTAGGATTAGAGGCATCGAACGTAGGCACTTTGAATGCTGGCTGTCCTGGGGTTATTTTACCCGGTAATACATCATGAGAATAGCCGCTTAGGTTCAACATGTAGGGGTTTTGGACAGACATGAGTACATTGACAGTCCATGTCTTAAATATGCGACGACCCATAACATCCATATACACCGCGACACACACAGAAGGCGTGCACGCGGTGCTTCTGGAAGCACGAGCCAGCGGGGCAGTTCGCGCGCGACCACCACAAGGTGCTCGAGGTGAACGGCTGGGAGCACCTAGCGCAGGAGGTGCTAATCAGCACGCCGCGGCGCTTCGGGAAGACGATCTCGGTCTCGATGTTCGCGGCGGCGATGATGTGGGGCGCGCCGAGCGTCGAGATCAGCATCTACAGCACATGCAAGCGCATCTCGCAGAAGCTGCTGCGCAACTGCGTCAAGTTCTTCTACGAGGTGTGCAAGCAGGACCTGGCGGCGGCGGGCTTCAAGGTGGTCCGCCAGAACATGGAGGAGATCGTG
>Ga0075446_10001047_pt1 | contig 11133 bp, 6 predicted proteins | sample CoawatmetaG05DNA_FD_71590 | JGI IMG/M metagenome (GOLD analysis project Ga0075446, IMG submission 71590) | Marine microbial communities from the West Antarctic Peninsula - Coastal water metaG058-DNA | ecosystem: Environmental > Aquatic > Marine > Coastal | place: Atlantic Ocean: West Antarctic... | reverse complement strand
AGAAAATTGATGCTATTCAAGCTTGGGTATTAATGACTTATCAAGAGTGGATTGAGCGGTGCAAGGAAAAGGGAGAGTTCAAGACCAACATGTCCTCCACACTGGCCGCAAGTTATATTGATACACAAATTCACAGTGCCTTGGCACAACTTGCCCAAGGTGAAACAAATGCCAATGTGAAAGGGGTCTTGGCTTTATCTTTTTCTGTGCTCGTCTAGCACCACACGCCCAAACAAGAGCCTTTAGCAATTTTAGTTTTGAGATGATGATAGACGCTCGTTTTGCAAATGTATCAATGCCGTTGTAAGCAAAGGATATAATTACCTGTTCACATTCAAATGCGTTAACAAATGACTTAATCACAGTTGATTTTCAGTGCGTTCAACAATTAACTTGTTCACAGGTAATGGCTGAATCACTTAAAAGTTGATTGACGAATGGGGAGCCTAAGCTTGCTCTAGTAACCCATACTAGAACACATTTATGTCCAGCAAAAGTCATTTTAAAGGGCCACTGACCGCACCTCTATCACTGCTTAGTTTGCCAGTGACAAGGGCAAATATTTACTGGCGATCTCTAGCAAATGAACGGAACCATTCAATGATATTTGACTACCAAGGCTCGTGCAAGATAGGTTACGTCTAAATAGTATATTATTCTCCAACCCTCCACTGCCCATGTGAGATAATAACCTCATGTCTTCCACGTTAACCTTTCCCTCTAAATGCTAGAGGTAGTAGGTTTAGATTTTGTGAGAGTTTCATAATTTTTTATCACGTGCTCCCAATCGCCAATTTTAACCTGCCTATGCAGCTGCATCGAATCATACCAGTAACTGTCCTGAGAACCTTGACCCCAACGCCATTCGCAAGCAAAAGGTAACAGTACATTTGTTTCTTTGCCAAGGGCACCGGCAAGATGCACAGTTGTGTTGTCAATAGAAACAATTCGATCGCACGCACTAATCAGGGCGGCTAAACCGTCTATATCATTCATGTTATCTACCTCGGTCACTTGAGCGACTTTGATACCATAATCAGTTGATAGTTTTTTGATCTCATTAGCAAAATTACCATACTGCAAGCTCACTAATCTTACTTTTGGTGCCTGCAACATTTGTGCAATTTGATTGAGTGGAATTAGCCTATTTTTAGCCCCATTTCGATGAGCAGTGGTATGCCAGCTAATCCCTATGAGCACTTCACTGTCGTCGCAAAGGAGTTCTGATCTCAAGATGTTTACTCTTGTGCTGCAGGCAGATAACCAGCCCTCAGATCTGCCTTTAAAACTTTCTAGGGTCTGTCGAAAATGCAGTGGTGCAGATCCTAAAGGTAAATGAGCATCATATTCTGTTTCTGAGACAATCTCGTCACGTGAACGAAAGTCAATACTATCAGGAAACGAACGTTTGAAAAGATCTACAAGACGCGGATCTGTCTGTACTATTAACTTAGACGATGATGAGTGAATGTCTAGAATAAGTGAAGCAAACATAATTTCGTCACCAAGACCCTGCTCACCCCATAATAAAACTCTTTGCCTCATCAAAGGATTCCAAAGTGGTTTAGAAGTTTCCAAGAATTGAGGCACATCTTTTGACACTTTCCAACGCCACTCAAATAATGGCCAGCCAGCTTCAAAATCCAGCAGGCCCAAATACAAAAATGCCTTATTAATATGGGCATCACCATTGTTAGGTTGGATCTCTATGGCCCGTTTATAGCACTCCATAGCTGTTTTTCGATCACCCTTATCTAAAAAGGCAATACCCATATTAAAATGGGCCTCCGCATAGTTAGGGTTAATTTTTAAAACCCTTTGGTAGCAGTCTATAGCGGCCTCTAATAGACCATTATCTTTTAAGGCTACGCCCATATTACTGTAGGCCTCAAAATAATTAGGCGTAATCTTTACAGCCTGCTTGTAGTAAACTACAGCAGCTTCTAATTCGCCCTTATCCTTCAGAGCGTTCCCCATATTATAATAGGCGTTAGCATAGTCAGGTTTAATTTTTATAGAACGTTTGTAGCTATTTATAGAGGCATCCAAGTCACCTTCGCCCTTCTGGGCGTTCCCCATATTATTATATGCCTCAGCATATTCAGGCTTAATCTTTAGAGCATCGTTGTAGCTGCCTATCGCAGCCTTCAGATCACCCTTATCATGCTGGGCAAGACCCAGGTTGTAATAGGCCTCGGCATAGTTGGGCTTAATCAACACCGCCCTGCTATAGCTGTTTATAGCTGCCTCAAAATCACCCATACCCTTCTGGGTATTGCCGATATTGTTATAGGCACCCGCATAGTTAGGAATAATCTTTAAAACCTGCTTGTAACTATCTATAGCCGCATCTGGATTACCATTTCTTTCTAGTAAAATCGCTAAATTATAATAAGCCTCAGCATAGTCAGGCTTAATGCTTATAGCCTGCTTGTAACTGTTTATAGCTACTTCAGAATCACCCTTTTTCATCTGGGCATTTGCAATACTGCTATATTTATCCGCCAATGTTTGGAGGACTGTTAGCGCTTGCTTATTCTTCGAGTACTTTTGTAGAATGTCTTCACAAATGTTTTTTGCTTCTTGGAGCTGACCATCTTTGGATTTCTGCTTTGCAAGTCTTAAAGCCTTATCAAGTTTGATCGTGTCTAATATATTAGACTTTGCAGGGCTTGAAGCTTTCATTATATATTAGACTTGGCAGGACTTGAGCCGTCCACTTTTATTATATTAGTGTCATTTACCTTTAACCCTTGATCAGCAAGTCGTCGTTCTAGCTGATCAACAATCTCACTTTTAATTTCTTTATATTGAGCCAGATAAACCAAAGCTTGTGCTTCAGCCGAACGGCCTAGCGTAATCAAAGCATCAATGTAACTTAGCCAGAACTGCTCTACGCTAGGGTTCGCCGCTAAGGCTACTTTAAAGAACGCAACTGCCTCTTCTATTTCACCCGAGCCGACAGATAATAACCCAAAGTTATGGTTAGCGTCAGGATGAGTAGGTTCAGCTTTAATAATATAGGTGTATAACTTACCAGCTTCTTGAGCTCGACCAGCTTTATGCGCCTCGATACCCTTCGCCAAGGCCTCGTCTAATGTCAAATCCATAAGATAATCCGTAATATATGCGTTGGTAGAAGACTAACATTGAAGTACCTTTAATTGAATACCTCGCCATTAGAATGTTATTTAGTTAAAAAGATGAAAAGCCTATATTTTCGAAACTGTCACAGAGCCTGATTTATCAATAATGTCCCTCAGATATGATTCACTGATCAACTCAACAAAATTAGAAGGGTATGTGTCACTCTCGAACTTGAATACCCATGCCTTATGATTTTCAATCTCTACAGGATAAAGACGAGCTCGCCTTTGCGTCCATTCTTGATCAAGACCTACCTTACGGTTTATCACATCAAGAAAGTTGGCTATATAATATCCGCTATTCCAATCAAATTCTGAATCTAGCTGGATATTCAGCGAACCAGGCATAGGATAGACCCCTGTTGCACTCGCAAATTCTTTGCACCGACGTTCTTCGGAGTAGGCGAAGGCTTTTGATGCACCACCAGCACCAGATATTACTGCACCCGTATACTTTGGTAAGCTCAGCAATTTTGGTACGCAGTGCCAGACCGTGCGGGTGGTTTCATGCAATGCCGGCTGCTCTTTGGATATATCAAAATATTTCAAAGCAGCGCTTCTGATATTTGTTTCCGTGTAATATTGACAAAGATGTTCTTTTAAATTTATCTGAACAACCCTATCTTCCATTTCTGTCGGATTTTCCCACAGTAATGTTTGACCGGTGTTCTGCCAGAGCCAGTACCAAATAGCATCATGATCTTCACAAACGTTAAAAATGTGGTGGTAAAGGCTCATACAAAAAACAAAATCATGTTTTTTCAACAAATGCCAGTTAGTGCCGGCTTCAAAACTCTGAAAAGATGCATCAAGGTTGTTCCGCTTTGAGGCAAGATTATTCAAGAGAGGAATATTTATACGACCAATTCCTCGCAGATCACGCGACCTGTCAAGCCCTATTACTTTTGCTCCTTTAGTCGCAGCCAAAAACGACCAAAAACCAAAATCACAGCCAATGTCGAGAACAGATCGTCCTGACCAACTTTCTGGCAAGAAACTTTTTACAGCATCGTGCTTCACGTTCATTCTGCCCTGAACATTCTGCAGCTTTCCATTTTCGATCTCAAAATGCTGATAATCAGCATTTTTTCGAATCTCTTGCTCTGATATATTAAGAGGGCTCAATTTTTCATTTATTTTACTTATTTCACTTGTATCGCTTATGTCAGTATTCGAGACTCTGTGTTCAACTGAACCTTCAAAAAGCTCTCTGGTCTCTTCAATATTATATTTTTCCATTAGAGCTTTCCATTTTGGCTTGCCCTGATCAAATGGTGATATTTTATTGTAACATTTTAATGCAGCTATTTTGGTTTCACGCTCTGCAGAATTAAGGGATAGTTTCAAATTTCCCTGACCAAACCCAAAGCATATAATCTCACCAGAAAAATGCTCAAGGATCCAATCATGCACCTGTTTGTGATGCAAGTGGCCATATTCACCATCTTTGCCATGTGTGATTATCAGTTCATAACCAGACAAATCCAAATGATTCATATGTTGAAATAACTGACTTGGTTCGGCTTCCTGAAAGGGCATCAAAATTGGAAAATGCCCCATTGTGCGGACAGCATCAAAAAAGTCCAAGGCACGCTCAGGATCCCGCCTAGGAATTGAGCAGCAGATTATATCAATTGGGAAAAGCCTGCTGAGAAGACCGCCGCCCCAAAGTGTCTCATCATCAGGATGTGCCACAACCATGGCAATCCTACCTTTGAAAGGGTTGAACATTTCAAGTGTCAGTTCTAAGCTGTCTGTGCTGTCTGTGCTGTCTGTAAGTTGACGCCTCGCTTCAAGTATTTCTTTGTCAACTGCAACCCTCCACTCCTGACCATCTGCACTTTTCGGTCCACCAGAATGGTTTCCTCTAACGTTAATAAAAAGGGTACTTTCACATTTTAAACATCTATATTTTTTCCAAATTTCAAGGTAGTATTTTACATCCTCACCAGCATTCATCCCAGCGTCAAACGGATGTTTTCTTGCAACCTTCGTTCTGACAAAGTGTCCCATCTGCAAAGTTAAAAAAGGATCATGAGCGATAAGTGTTTTAAAATTATCAATGACCTTAATTTGGTTTTCTCGAAAGTTTAAAGTTTCAAAATCAGGATATTGTGTTGCTACAATTTGTCCCCAAACGGCGTCAAATCCTTTTATATGTTCTCGGACTGCTTCGAAAACTCCATCAAATAACAAGTCGTCCGCATCTAAGAAAAAAATCCAGTCATATTGTTCCCTCCAAGCTTGCTCAACACCAATATTACGTGCTTCAGACCTTCCTTTACTACCCTCTATATCAAAGACAGGAAGGCACTCAATTTTTTCAAATGGGCCTTTACCATTTGCAATTGCTAAGTTTATACTGGGCACACACATATTGACGTACACCTCTTGGTGACCAGGGCCAATTGGCGTAATAATTGCGCAACTTAAAGTATTTTTAATAGAAACCGACATTTTTTTCTCTTTTTGATTAATCTCATTTTTTGCCAAAGGGCATATAAATCATTCAAAAAATTAAATGCAATTTTTGGGCCAAAAAAAAAATAAATTTTACATCATTGTTTTTAATGGTTTTTAATGGTTTTTAATGGTTTTTTTAAATAAAATAATGTTTTTAAAAATAAATTGACGACATTACGACAACATAAACTAGTTGATTTTAGGTTATGTGGTGACGACCCCATTACAGATGCTCTTGAGTCAGTGATACACCACAAACTAAATGTTTTAATCTTCACAGATACACATATGGCTGTTGATCTTTTTAAGGAAATTTTTGTGTGGAAAATAAATATATTTAATTACAATAGTTGCAAGTTTTAGAATTGGTATTAATGGAAAATTTTGTTAAATATTAATTTCAATTACTAAAATACTTTCCCATTCCCAGCCCAATCTTTTCTTCTTTTAAGTCTTTCTTTTAAAATTTTTTAAATATATGTAATGTATTAACTAAAGTACAGGTCCATCTTGAAATCTGTTGGATCTAAGGGCGATGGCGAAAGGCTTACTCGTGTTGGATTAAAAGACACAAACATTTTTTTACATCAAACTAAAGATCTCTAGCTGTTTAATTGTTACAGGCACAGGAGGAAACTAGACTTGATCATAGGAAAAGAACAACTCGCTCACCGTTAAAACCCCCTCGGCAATGCACAGATACGTTGATAACACACCTACCTTTATGTAGACCAATTAATGAAATGGAAGGCATAAATGATGACACGAGGCCATCCTAGTTATCCTGATCACGCTTGCTTAAAAATTTTGGAGGGGCATACACGTTCTCTCTCCCAGTTATGCACTATATTAATTATGTATTTATTGGTATCTTAATAAATTCTTTGCCAAAAATTATCTCAACAAAGCTTGTGTCGTAAATTGCATCATGGTGGTTTAAGGCAAACAAAGTCACATCAAAACTGTCATATAAAGCTGCAAAAAAGCTTAACTTTAAAAGTTTGGATGAGGATAATGTCCGAATGTTAAGTACATTTGTTATAAAAACCACATCTGACCAAATATGTTGTGATGCATAATTGGGATCGTTATTAATCAGAGCTGGCTTTAAAGTTCTGCCTCCCATCCCCCCTAAAAATTTGTGGAACATCAAATTATGTTTCTTAAGAGAGTTACAAACGTCACCAAATAATGGTTGATTTTCATAATGTTCAATAAACATTGCTTCAGACACTATAAATGTAACATCTTTAAGAGTCTTGGCTGCACCTGCGAAAATGTCCACTTCGGCACCCTGTACATCAATTTTAATAAAATCCATATCACGCATCGAATTTTTTTCTAAAAATGAGTCCAAAGAAATGGTATCAATCGTCGTTTCTTTTTTTAAATATGCGACCTCAAAGTTGTGGTAAAGTCTGAGTAATGGTTCATTAGGTTTGAATAAAGAGCCACACATTGGCGCATTTGTTTCATAGAAAGTTTTATTTTCATTTTTGGTTCCTAGAGCCTGAGGATAGTATGTCATACCAGCTTCAGAAGTAGCGTTCATTTCTTCACAAACGGCTGCGTCTACTTCAAAACCGATAACTGCTGAACCAGGGAAGTATTTTAAAATAGCATGAAACTTTTCTTCCTCACCTAACCTTAACGCACCAATTTCTAGCGCTTTAAATTGTATTTCTGGCTCATAATCCTTAATTTGATTAGCTAAATTCTGGATCACCAAGTTCAACGCTTCTTCCACATTAAATACCTTTCTGTTTGAATTTTTTATTTCTACTTTCAGCCTGAGCTACCCTCACATCCCAGCCTTAAAGTAGTCCCTTGCTCGGGTCGTCAAAAGTGTGGGGATGGGTTTTTATAAAGGTAAAAAGCCTACCACAAAGTATTATACAACATATCACTTAGTGCCATTTCGCATTACTCAAAGCCCTAAACCAATAATTGGAGGGCTGTTAGCGCTTTTTTTATTCTTCAGAAACTTTTGCAGAATATCCTCATAAATATTTTTTGCTTGTTCCAGTTGGTCATCTTTGGATTTCCACTTCGCAAGTCATAGAGCCATATCAAGTTTAATAGTATCAAAGTCACTCTATTGTCCAAAATAGATAACATGACTAATATAGACGGTTTAGCAGTGCTTGTTAATACGACCAACCAGCGAATATCAACATCCATTATTAGACATTGCTTCTGCAGCTTTACCAGTTTATCAGTAGAGTTCTAATACTTGGGTGAGGGTTATGACTGTTGAACTACCATGCGGGTGTTCACGGGTCAACAAATGAGCACAAGGAGGTTCAGTATTCCACAACCTTAGATCATGCCAGTAGTCTTCCAAACGAACTGATAATAAACGCAAAGAATGCACAGCATGACTGCGATTAGAGGTGCGTAAAGAGTGAATTATACGGGGCTTACTGTAGTAGTTTTTTAAGTCTGTAGGAATGGCACAAGAAAAGTAATAAACATTACCCTTTATGTAAGTGTAAGCTGGATGCTTGGGGGTGTTTTTGTCCTAATAAATGTATACCACTCCATAGGTTTAGAGTGTGTTACGGTAAATATTTCAATAATTTACCTAGACATTGCTAGTAAATAGTGGCGGTGAGAGAGGGATTCGAATCTTCATGTAAATGCTTTATAATTAGCAAATGATCTAGGCTTAATTTGTTGTTTATCCACTTGCTTGGTGAATGCAAAAAACCATGCACTTCTGCTATTTTTCCTATACATCGACCTTTGATAAAAGACATTTAAATAGACTCCTTACTTATGATAGTCTTAGACAGATAAATATGTTTGGACTAACTTATGAATCGAGCATTAAAAGAGATTAATGAAATGAATTCAGAGGGTTCAGATTCTTCCAAACCTAATATCTTAGATACTATGAAGCTTGAAAAGGCATTAAGACTTGCTAAGAAAAAGTTAAAAGATAACCAAGTCGAGGATGCTAAAAATATTTACCAAGACATCCTTCAAAAGTTTTCAAAGAATAAACAAGCCTTAGTGGCCCTTCAATTATTAGCTGGAGGCGTGAAAGTTCTGCTAGAAGACCCTCCTTCAGATCAACTGCAATCTATCATCAACCTCTACACTAAAGGCTACCTTCAGCAAGCTTTGTCTAAGTCCAGTGAGATATTAGAGAGGTTTCCTAACTCAGCTATCCTCCATAATATTACTGGAACATGCAATGCGAGTTTAATGCAATTGGATGCTGCTATAGGCCACTACAAACAAGCTCTTCATATTAACCCCCAATATGCGGAGGCCTATAACAATATGGGTATCGCCCTGAATGGGAAAGGTGATCTAGAAGCCGCTATAGAAAGTTGTAGGCAGGCTCTGAAGATAAAGCCTGATTATGCTGAGGCCTATAACAATATGGGCAACGCCCTATCTGACAAGGGTGACTTAGGCGCAGCTATAGAGAGTTACGATAATGCTTTAACAATTAAGCCTGATTATTTCGACGTTTTTTATAACATTGGAAATGCCCTAAAGGATGAGGGTGAACTAGAGGCCGCTATACACCACTACAAACAGGCTCTAGATATTAACCCTGACTACTCTTTGGCATACAACAACATGGGCCTTGCTTTAAGTGCTAAGGGTGATCTAGAAGCCGCTATAAAGAGCTATGAAAAGGTCATTGAAATTGATCCTTACCACGCTGATGCATTCTATAATAGAGGAAATGCTCTGGTGAAAAAGGGGAACCTAGATGCTGGAATTAAAAGCTATAAAATGGCTTTAAACATAAAACCCGACCATCATTCGGCTCGTTCTAACAAACTGCACAATCAATCTCATATTTGTGATTGGGTAGCAATTGATCAAGACCGGCACCTGATCTCCAGTTTGGGAACCTCCAATGAAGCCATCAGCCCTTTCGTAATGCAGTCCCTTGAAGATGCGCCTGAACGTCATCGGCTTAGATCTGAAATTTTCAATAAGAAATTACATCGATATAAAACGCCTTTACCAGTCGCTGGCCCACCTCAACAGACACCACAACGCTTGCGCATTGGCTATTTTTCTGCGGACTTTCACGAACATGCTGTTGCTTATTTAATTGCCAAAGTTCTTGAAACCCATGATCGAAGTCGTTTTGAAGTTTATGGGTATTCCATCGGCCCCACTAAAGACGACGACATGCGGCATCGCCTAATAAAGGCGTTCGATGTTTTTGATGATGTTAGTGAGATGAGCAATCAAGATGCAGCCCTGTTAGCTAGGCAAGACAAAATTGACATTGCAATTGACCTAAACGGATACACAGAAAATAGCCGCCAAGGGATTTTTGCGCATCGTGCAGCCCCAATTCAGATTAATTACCTCGGGTATTCCGGTACTATGGGGGCCGATTTTATGGACTATATTATCGCTGACCCAGTACTAATTCCAACTGGCTATGAGCATTATTACAGTGAACGCATTTTAAGGTTGCCAAACACATTTATGCCCACCGACAATACCCGACCAATATCCACGCGTCCGATGAGTCGTTCGGAGGCAGGACTTCCAGACAACGGTTTTGTATTTTGCTGTTTTAACAATAATTATAAAATTAGACCCCAAGAATTTGATATCTGGATGCGGGTCCTTCTTAAGATAGAAGGTAGCGTGCTTTGGCTACGCAATTCGAACGAATGGTCGGAGACCAATTTACGCTCCCACGTTGAGACCTTTGGTGTTGACCCGTCCCGCCTTATCTTTGCAAGCCGGGTCCCAATGGATGAGCATCTGGCGCGGCACAAGCTGGCTGACCTTTTTCTCGATACGTTTACCTATAACGCACATACCACAGCAACTGAAGCGCTCTGGACTGGGCTTCCAGTGGTCACAAAAGCTGGCAAGGGATTCTCTGCTCGGGCTGCAGCAAGTCTTTTGACAGCCGCGGCTCTGCCTGAATTAATTACTGAAACTGAACAAGAGTATGAAGAGCTAATACTTCATTTGGCCAGCAACCCTGGGCGACTAGCACAAGTTCGAAAAAAGCTAGCAGATAATCGACTATCAACACCTTTGTTTAATACGGAGCGCTATACTAGACATATAGAAAATGGCTACGAGCAGGCATACCAGAGATATTTTGACGGTAAACTACCTAGAACCATTGTAGTGTCTGAAAACTGCTAATAAGTATTCGAATTTAATGTTATTTTTGAATGATCTGACACTTATATTAGGCTAAACATTTCATGAAACTATGAGATAACACCCTAAATTAGCGCTTAAAAACTCAAGCTTGGTACTGATTTTACAATCACATGTGAGACCATACACTTAGCATAGTTACATATGATCGTAAAGAAATTTGTTCGAGATAGAAAATTCACGTACTTTTTGGTGTGATAAAGCTTAGACAAAATATCTGTGTGCTTTTTTTAGATTAATATGCCGCTAAGATCTAAAATTATGACGTGTGATTTTTTTAAAGCCTCAAGAGGTCGCCCTAAAACCTTTGATCGAGATCATGTGTTAGATGTGGCCATGCATACCTACTGGCAGAATG
>Ga0075446_10001044_pt1 | contig 11147 bp, 6 predicted proteins | sample CoawatmetaG05DNA_FD_71590 | JGI IMG/M metagenome (GOLD analysis project Ga0075446, IMG submission 71590) | Marine microbial communities from the West Antarctic Peninsula - Coastal water metaG058-DNA | ecosystem: Environmental > Aquatic > Marine > Coastal | place: Atlantic Ocean: West Antarctic... | reverse complement strand
CTTTTTTGTATCGATATACCTGATTTAATCTATAAGAATTATGTATATTCTAATGACGATACAGAACGTTTTTTAGCATTTCAAATTGCTACTTTAGATTGGGTTTTAACTTTTAAAGAAAAACCAGATATTATTCACACGCATGATCATCATACAGGTTTAATTCCGTTTATGATGTTACAGAGTTTTAAATATGAAACTCTTAAAGCGATTCCTACAGTTTTAACCATTCATAATGCCCAATATCAAGGTTGGTTTACCCATGAGAAAGTTCATTTAATTCCGCCATTTAATTTTGATAAAGTAGGTCTTATAGATTGGTCTGGTGCTATAAACTCACTCGCATCTGCCATTAAATGTGCTTGGAACGTAACCACAGTTTCACCATCTTATATGGAAGAACTGAAGTTAAAAGCAAATGGTTTAGAAGATTTATTAAACCATGAAAGCCCAAAATGCATAGGTATTTTAAATGGTATCGATTGTAATGTTTGGAGTCCTGAAACGGATGAAAAACTAATAAAAAACTATACTACATCTTCAGTAATCTCTGGTAAGCATGTTCATAAGAAATGGTTGTGTGAAGAGTTTCATCTAGACATCAAAAAACCACTTTTTGTTTTTATTGGAAGACTTGTTGGTGAAAAAGGAGCCGATTTATTCCCAGAAATTTTTGAACAAGCACTCACTGGAAATAATATTTCTATTCTTTTATTAGGCTCTGGACATAAAGAAACTGAAGAAAAGTTAACTAAGCTACCTAGAAAAAATTTTAATACATTTATTGGATATGACGAAAAACTAGCACACATAATGTATGCAGGTGCAGATTTTCTATTAATGCCATCTCGTGTAGAACCTTGTGGTTTAAATCAAATGTATTCTTTACGATATGGTACTGTTCCAGTTGTAAACGCTATTGGCGGTCTAAAAGACACTATTATAGACATTGAACAAGAAGGCGGATTCGGTATTGTTCATAGCGGTGTTACTGTAGAAAAAGTAACTACAGCAATCGCTAAAGCAACAGCATATTACAGCAAAAAAGGATTCCTTAAAAACCTTAAAAAAATAATGGAAATAGACCATTCCTGGAATAATTCTGCAAAAGAGTATGTACACTTATATAAATCTTTAAAAAACTAACGATGATAAATGATGAAGTACTTGGTATTATTTTAGGTGGTGGTCAAGGATCTCGACTGTATCCATTGACAAAAGACAGATCTAAACCCGCGGTGCCAATCGCAGGAAAATATAGATTGGTAGATATTCCTATTTCTAATTGTATCAATGCAGATATAAAAAGAATGTATGTGCTAACGCAATTTAATTCTGCCTCTCTAAATGCGCATATTAAAAACACCTATCATTTTAGTTTTTTTAGCGATGCTTTTGTAGATGTTTTGGCCGCTGAGCAAACCATGCAAAGTGACAAATGGTTTCAAGGAACTGCAGATGCTGTAAGACAAAGTATGCATCATTTTTTAGCACACGATTTTGAATATGCTTTAATATTGTGTGGTGACCAGTTGTACAACATGGATTTTGAAGACATGATTCAAAAACATAAGGAAAGTGGCGCAAAAATTTCTATTGCTACCTATCCCGTTAACGCAAAGGATGCAACCTCATTTGGCCTCTTAAAAACCGATAACAATAATCTAATTACTTCTTTTATAGAAAAGCCCGCAACAAATTTATTGCAAGATTGGACTTCAGAGGTAAGTGATGAAATGAAGAGTGAAGGAAGACATTATTTAGCTTCTATGGGAATTTATATATTTAATCGAGATTTATTAGTTGATTTATTAACAAACTCTGACACGATTGATTTTGGAAAAGAAATCATTCCGCAGGCTATTGGAAAACACAAAACAATGAGTTATCCGTATGAAGGATATTGGACAGATATTGGAAACATCGATTCTTTCTTTGAAGCCAATTTAGGTTTAACAGATGATTTACCCAAATTTAATTTATATGATAAAAACCGAGTATACACAAGAGCACGTATTCTGCCTACATCAAAAATTTCAAATACTATTTTAAACAAGACTATTATTGCAGATGGTTGCATTATAAATGCCAAACAAATAGAAAGATCTGTAATTGGTATTCGTTCTCGAATTGGAAAAGACAGTATTATTACAAACACCTATATGATGGGTAATGATTTTTATGAATCTTTATCTGATATTAAAAGTAAGCAGATAGAAAACCAAGTTGGTATTGGAGATCGCTGCTTTGTTAATAATTGCATTATTGATAAAAATGGTAGAATTGGAGACGACTCTAAAATTAATGGAGGTGCGCATTTAAAAGATATTGAAACAGCTACCTATCTTGTTAAAGACGGTATTGTTGTTATTAAAAAAGGAGCCGTAATCCCAAAAGGAACAATCATTTAAAATAAATATATGTCTAAAGTTATAGCGCATAGTTTGTTTTCAGATTTCGATATTAGCCTTTTTAAGGCTGGTAAACATTACAAATTATATGAGAAATTAGGTGCTCACATCATCACAAAAGAGGGCATAGAAGGTACTTATTTTGCTGTTTGGGCACCAAATGCTAAAGAAGTTTCTGTCATTGGAGATTTTAATTATTGGAATGATCAAGAACATCAATTAAATGTTAGATGGGATTCTAGTGGAATTTGGGAAGGCTTTATACCCTATGCTGGAAAAGGAAATACATATAAATATAAAATTAAAAGTAGTAGTAATGATGTTGTCACAGAAAAGGCAGATCCTTATGCTCGTAGATGCGAACATCCGCCAAAAACTGGTTCGATAATTTGGGAAGATAACTATTCTTGGAAAGATAACAAATGGATGAAAGAACGTAAAAAGTACAATGCTTTAGATGCGCCTTACTCCGTTTATGAAGTACATTTAGGTTCTTGGAAAAGAAAAGTAGCAGAAAATAGATTTCTAAGTTATACAGAATTAGCTGATGAACTTGTAACCTATGTAAAAGAGATGAATTTTACACATGTAGAATTTATGCCAATAATGGAATTTCCATATGACCCAAGTTGGGGATATCAATTAACAGGATACTTTGCTCCTACTTCGCGTTTTGGATATCCTGATGAATTTAAGTTTTTAGTCGACAAATTTCATGAAAATGGAATTGGAGTGCTGTTAGATTGGGTTCCGTCTCATTTTCCTTCAGATGCGCACGGTTTGGGTAATTTTGATGGTTCTAGTTTGTATGAGCATCCAGATCCAAGAAAAGGATACCACCAAGACTGGAAAAGCTTGATTTTTAATTATGGTAGAAACGAAGTAAAATCTTTTTTAATAAGCAATGCTATTTTCTGGTTAGAACAATACCACGCAGACGGTTTGCGGGTTGACGCTGTTGCGTCTATGCTATTTTTAGATTATTCTAGAAAAGAGGGCGAATGGGAACCAAATGAATTTGGAGGAAGAGAAAATTTAGAAGCAGTTTCTTTTATCAAAGAAATGAATGAAGCTGTTTATAAAAACTTCCCAGATGTGCAAACAATTGCAGAAGAATCTACTTCTTTTCCGCAGGTTTCTAGTCCTGTTTTTTCTGGAGGATTAGGCTTTGGAATGAAATGGATGATGGGTTGGATGCATGATAGTTTAGACTATTTTGCGAAAGATACTATCTACAGAAAACATCACCAAAACGAACTCACCTTCAGTTTAAATTACGCATTTACAGAAAACTTTATGTTGCCTTTATCTCATGATGAAGTTGTGTATGGTAAAAAAGCAATTGTAGAAAAAATGCCAGGAGATGAATGGCAAAAATTTGCAAACTTAAGACTGTTATATAGTTTTATGTTTACACATCCTGGAACAAAATTATTATTTCAAGGTTGTGAATTTGGACAAACTAACGAGTGGAACTTTCAAACAAGTTTAGATTGGCATTTGTTACAATATGATGTGCATAAAGGAGCACAAGAATTGATAAAAGATTTAAATAAAATCTATAAAAAAGAACCCGCATTGTATGAAAAACAATTTTCATCAGAGGGTTTTGAATGGATAGATCATGGCGATCATGAAAATTCTGTAATTTCTTATATTAGAAAAGGAAATAATGAAAAAGACAATGTAGTTGTTGTTTTAAATTTAACCCCAACACCAAGGGAAAAATATAGAATAGGGCTCCCAAAACAAGGAACATTAAAGGAAGTTTTTAATAGTGATGCTTCAAAATATAATGGTACCGGAAATTTTAAAAACACAGCACTTACTTCAGATAAAAATACATGGAATAGAAGAGAATATTCAATAACATTAAATTTACCACCATTAGGTATGCTTGCCTTTAAGTATAAATAAGATGAATAAAAAGTCCTTTTTTAAATCACCCTATTGTTATGACAAAAAATGAAGACTTATTTTTTAGACTTCATAATAAAATAGGGCAGTTTTAAGACTTTAAAAAATCTTATTTCAATTTATAAAAGAAAGTATATTCCCTAAATTTTTAAACAAATAAGCAATATCTTTCTTTCTAAAACGGACGAATAAGTTATCGTGAAAAAAAGATTTTATAGCATTTTATTTTACCAATTTACACGATTTTTACAAGTGACAATAAATACCTAAAACCATGATTGTTAGCACAGAACTAGAACAAAAAGGAAATTTATTTCCTTCAGAAATAATAAAATATAAGAAAGATGTAGATACCTTACATTTTTCTACAAAAAACGGAGTTGTACTGCAACTAACTGTTATTAGAGACAGTGTTATTCGCTTTAGATATAGCACTACTGGTAAGTTTGAAAAAGATTTTTCTTACGGAATTACCATGCATGCAAGCAGAGGGTATAGTTTTTTAGATATAACTGAAGATGAAACGCATTATAATATTACCACCTCTAAATTAATTTGTAAAGTAGAAAAACAAAGTTTACAAGTACGCTTGTTTGATGCGGTTGATCAAAAATTAATTAACGAAGATGAAATTGGTTTTCATTGGGAAGAGTGCTATGAACATGGAGGTGACATTGTAAAAATGAGTAAAGCCTGCCAAAAATCAGAAAGTTTTTATGGTTTAGGAGACAAACCTGTAGAGGTAAATTTGAAAGGTAAACGTTTCGAAAACTGGGCAACAGATTCTTATGCTTTCGGTAAAAACACAGATCCTATTTATAAGGCCATTCCTTTTTATACCGCAATCCAAGACAACAAATCATACGGTATCTTCTTTGATAATACTTTTAAAACTTCTTTTGATTTTGCACAAGAAAGAAGAAATGTAACTAGTTTTTGGGCACAAGGTGGCGAAATGAATTATTATTTCATCTATGGACCACAAATGAAAGATGTTGTGAAAAATTACACAGATTTAACAGGGAGACCACAAGCTTTGCCGCCATTGTGGGCTTTAGGTTTTCATCAATGTAAATGGAGCTATTACCCTGAAAGTAACGTGAAAAAAATTACGAAAACATTTAGAGATTTGAAAATCCCTTGTGACGCAATCTATTTAGATATCGATTATATGGATGGCTTCCGTTGTTTTACTTGGGATAAAAAACACTTTCCAGATCCAAAAAAAATGGTCAAAGAATTAGAAGCAGACGGTTTTAAAACAGTTGTAATTATAGATCCAGGAATTAAAATAGATCTAGAATACGATGTTTTTAAGGAAGGATTAGATAAAGATTATTTCTGTAAGCGTGCAGATGGCCCTTATATGAAAGGTAAAGTTTGGCCTGGTGAATGTTATTTCCCAGATTACACAAAACCAGAAGTTAGAGAATGGTGGTCTGGTTTGTTTAAAGAATTAATTGAAGACATTGGTGTAAAAGGGGTTTGGAATGACATGAATGAACCAGCAGTGATGGATGTTCCTAACAAATCTTTCCCAGATGATGTGCGTCATGATTATGACGGCAATCCTTGTTCGCACAGAAAAGCACATAATGTTTACGGAACTCAAATGGCGCGCGCAACTTACCATGGTTTAAAAAAATATGCCTATCCAAAAAGACCTTTTGTAATTACAAGATCTGCCTATTCTGGTGCACAACGTTATACTTCTACTTGGATGGGAGATAACGTGGCAACTTGGGAACATTTAGCAATCGCGAATAACCAAGCACAGAGAATGGCGATGTCTGGTTTTTCTTTTGCAGGATCTGATATTGGTGGATTTGCAGAACAACCGCAAGGAGAATTATTTGCTCGTTGGATTCAATTAGGAGTCTTTCATGCCTTCTGCAGAGTCCACTCTTCAGGAGATCATGGAGATCAAGAACCTTGGGTTTTTGGTGAAGAAATTACAGATATCGTTAGAAAGTTTGTAAACTTAAGATACCAGCTATTGCCTTATTTATATACTGCCTTTTGGAAATATATAAACAACGGAACCCCTATCTTAAAGTCATTGGTTTTATATGATCAAGAAGATACGGCAACACATTATAGAAGTGATGAATTTGTATATGGAGAGCAAATTTTAATTTGCCCAATATTAGAACCAAATGCAAAAGGAAGAAGAATGTATATTCCTAGAGGTAATTGGTATAATTTCTGGACAGATGAATTAATAGAAGGTGGAAAAGAACTATGGGTAGCTGCGGATTTAGATAGCATGCCAATATTTATTAAAGAAGGTACTGTACTGCCAAAGTATCCAGTACAACAATATGTTGGCGAAAAGAAATTTGATGAAATTACCTTAGATATTTACTATAAGAAAGGAAAAGAGTCTTCAAAACTATATGACGATGCTCATGATGGATATGATTATAAGAAAGGAAGATATAGTTTAAGAACCTTCAAATTAACTGGAAAGAAAAAAGAACTGATTATACAGCAACACAAAAGTGGAGACTTTAGCGCAAACTATAGTAACTTTAATATTGTCTTTCACAATTTACCTTTTGAAATCACCTCTGTTCAAATAGACAATGTAGAAATTGAGTTAACCGCAGAAAACACTTCTAAAACTCAGGCTATCAATATAAATAAAGAGTTTACAGAATTGCATTTATTTGGTAAATAAAAAGCTTACTATTTCTTTCTAGAGATTAGAATCCATAAAAAAACCTCAGAAAATTCTGAGGTTTTTTTATATATGAGTTAAATCTAATGCAGTTTATATTCCGTCATTTAAACTTTTTAACTTTTCTGTATTTTCAGCCAACATTAATTCATCTATAATTTTCTGAATATCACCATTCATAATATTCGGTAAATCATATAAAGACAGGCCAATTCTGTGATCTGTAACACGTCCTTGTGCATAATTGTAAGTTCTAATCTTTGCACTTCTATCTCCCGAAGAAACCATAGAGCCACGTTTTAGCGCATCTTCAGCGTTCTTCTTAGCCAACTCCATATCATACAAACGAGAACGTAAAACTTTAAAAGCTTTTTCTTTATTTTTATGCTGCGATTTTTGATCTTGACACTGTGCAACCAAACCCGTAGGAATGTGCGTCAAACGCACTGCTGAATAAGTTGTATTTACAGACTGCCCTCCAGGACCAGAAGAACAGAAAAAATCGATTCTTACTTCTTTTGGATTAATCTCTACATCAAATTCTTCTGCTTCAGGAAAAACCATACAGGTAGCCGCAGAAGTATGCACACGTCCTTGAGTTTCTGTTTGTGGAACACGTTGTACTCGGTGCACACCAGCTTCGAATTTTAAAATCCCATACACATCAGCACCGTTAACTTCAAACTGAATTTCTTTAAAACCACCGTTTGTTCCTTCAGAATAATCTACTGTAGAAACCTTCCAACCTTTACTTTCGCAATATTTAGAATACATTCTAAACAGATCTCCAGCAAAAATACTAGCTTCATCTCCACCAGTTCCTGCACGTAATTCTACTACTGCATTTTTAGAATCTTCTGGATCTGTAGGAATTAATAAAAATCTAATTTCGTCTTCTAAGAATCGCATTCGATTATTAGCCTCGTCAATTTCTAGCTTCGCCATCTCGTTCATCTCTGCATCAGAACCGTCTGCAAGAATTTCTTTTGCCTCTAAAATATTATCTGTTAAGGCTTGATATTCATTTCCTTTTACAACAACATTTCCTAAATCTTTATATTCTTTCATCAATTGCGCATAACGCTTCTGATCCGTGATAATTTCTGGCTGAATAATTAAATCAGAAACCTCATCATAACGTTGCTTTACAATTCTTAATTTATCTAACATTTTATACTCTTTTCTTGGATTGCGAATTTACAATTTTTATCGGAAAGTTAAATGTTTCGTTTTGAGTATATTTAATGGAATAACACTAATTATGAAGTTCTCTTATATCTCTCAACTATTAATGATCATATCATATTGGCCAGAAAAGATAGAAACTAAAAAACCTTCATTATCAAAAGGTTTTTAAATGGTATATTTTTTCTCAAAAATCTTTTAATTTAATGCAGTTTTTAATTCTTTTGTAGGAGACATTAAATACAATTTAGCTGTCATAAGTGAAGATACCAGCATTATCATTTTACCAAAAACATCCCTTCTAAATCAATATTCTTGAACACTGTAACGACTGGAATTGAGTGTTTATAAACTTTATTAGTCTCTATTTTCTCAGTTTGTAATTGCAAATTATCTAGACATTCAAAATCTTAATGTAAATAGTTAGTCTTGGTAAACTAAACTTTTAAAATTGTAAAGTAAAACGTAGTTCCAAAACCCTCTTTACTTTCGAGCCAAATAGAACCTTTATAATACTTTATAATTTTAGAAACAATAGAAAGTCCAATTCCTGAAGAAGAACTCGTACTTTCTAATTTGGTAAATACCTTAAATATCCTATCAAAATATGCTGCCTTAATTCCGATTCCGTTGTCTTTTACAAAAAATTCAAAATATTTATTTTTTTCAGTTAGGCCAACTTCAATTGTTCCATTTTCTTTATCACTGTATTTTATAGCATTTTGAATTAAATTTTGGAAAACTTGTTTAAATTTCCAAGTATTTCCAGAGAAACTAGGTAAGTTTTCTTGAATCGTAACTTTTATGTTCGCAGGAATCAACATCGTTTTTAAAACCTCTTGAATCAAAACATTAAAATTAATTTCTGTGTCTTCTAGTTCCAATCGATCAATCATAGAATAGTCTAAAATTCCTTTTATCAAAAAATCCATTCTCTCTACATTAAACAATACTTCATTTAAAGGGTTAAAAAAGCTTTCGCCCAATGCTTCCTTATGATCGTCTATAAACCAATTGATCAATGTATGGATATTAATAAGTGGTGCTTTTAAATCATGAGAAACAACTTGTGCATATTCGCTTAATTCCTCATTTTGAATTGATAAATATTTTAATAATTCTTCTTTTTTCTGTTCTTGATCTTTTATTCGTTTTTCATATTCTTTTCTTTGATCAACGTTTACAAGCATATTTGCAAAAACAAAAAGAATATTTTTTTCATTTTTAGAATATTTACGAATTTCTCTAACAGAATCAAAGCCAATAAAACCAATTAACTCATTGTTTTTAATCATTGGTAATGTTATCATACTCTTTATTCCTTGAGATTCTAAGATAGCACGTAAGCTATACTCGCCATCATTGGGCAAGAGATTAACATCTTCTACCCAGAAAGCCTTACCACTTTTATGCACATTTATTAGATCGGGAATAGCATTAATAGGAATATTTTGTGAGTTATCTATTTCCTGAGTTATACCCTTAGCACACCACTCGAAAGTATTACTGGCCGTATTATTTACATGGTTATAAGAAAAAATATAACTTCTATCTGCCAACACGAATTCTCCTATTTGTTTTAAAGATTTAGAAATAAGACTATCAATGTCTGATAAATCTGCATTAATATATTTTTTAAAAACACTTATTAATAAACGCTGCAAACGGAGTTGCTGTTTGATTATTTTATCTTTATCCATAGCTTTAAAGATTAAATGTAACACTTTAAAGATAGAACTTAAAAAAAAGTTTGTAGAAATATGCTAATAATACATCAAATGTTCGTGTACTAATCGTTCTTTTTATTTCTAATTCGCACTCTTACATTTATTAATTTAAAAGGTTTTATAAAATCTGTATCAAAAAAATTTACAGATTCCTTAAAAAAAATTCTCTTTTTTTTCCACTGCATTAATACTCAAACTCACCAAACTCACTTATAATTGTTAACTTTTTAGTTAAATTCTGATGGTCATCAGAATTAAAAGCTGCTACCCTACCTACAACTTTAGCAGCTACATTAAAAGATTCTGAAATTGCAATAATATCTTGTGCTATTTCTGGAGAAACATAAATTTCCATTCGATGGCCGCAATTAAAAACCTGATACATTTCTTTCCAATCTGTATTCGATTGTTCTTGTATCAATTTAAATAAAGGTGGAATTGGAAACATATTATCTTTTACAATATGTAAATTATCCACAAAATGTAAAATTTTTGTTTGTGCACCGCCAGAACAATGAATCATTCCGTGCACTGTATCTGAGTTAAATTTAGATAAAATTTCTTTAATAATTGGTGCGTAGGTTCTTGTTGGAGACAAGACTAATTTACCAGCATCAATCGGAGAATTTGCTACTTTATCTGTCAGTTTAATATTCCCAGAATACACTAAATCTTCAGGAACAGCGGCATCAAAACTTTCTGGGTATTTGTCTGCTAAATATTTATGAAAAACATCGTGCCTTGCAGAAGTTAATCCGTTAGAGCCCATTCCGCCATTATATTCGGTTTCATAACTTGCTTGTCCAAAAGATTCTAAACCAACAATTACATCGCCTGCTTTTATATTTGCATTATCGATAACATCTGAGCGTTTTAATCTTGCAGTTACCGTAGAATCTACAATAATTGTCCTTACCAAATCTCCAACATCTGCAGTTTCACCGCCGGTGGAATGAATGGTTACTCCGAAACCTTTTAAGTCTTCAATTAATTCCTCTGTTCCGTTTATAATTGCTGATAAAACTTCTCCAGGAATTTTACTTTTATTTCTGCCGATAGTGGAGGAAAGTAGTATGTTATCTGTTGCGCCCACACACAATAAATCGTCAATATTCATGATTAATGCGTCTTGTGCAATTCCTTTCCAAACAGAGATATCGCCTGTTTCTTTCCAATACATGTATGCCAAAGAAGACTTTGTTCCTGCGCCGTCTGCGTGCATTATTA
>Ga0075446_10001022_pt1 | contig 11293 bp, 11 predicted proteins | sample CoawatmetaG05DNA_FD_71590 | JGI IMG/M metagenome (GOLD analysis project Ga0075446, IMG submission 71590) | Marine microbial communities from the West Antarctic Peninsula - Coastal water metaG058-DNA | ecosystem: Environmental > Aquatic > Marine > Coastal | place: Atlantic Ocean: West Antarctic... | reverse complement strand
TTTTTTATTTTATAAACTATTTTATAAGGAATGATAATAAGCAAGTATTTTTGCTACATCTTTCTGATCTTTATAACTTAGACTGTGCGTCTTCACATATTTTTTTAATCCTTTTTCTTTATCAGATAAGACGGCTAAGATTGCCTTCTTTTTTAATTTTACAGCGACATATTTACCGTCTTTATTTAAAATATAATATTTTTTTAAAGTGACGTATTTTTTATTGGGACTTGCATTATTGTAGCTATTTTTTAAAACGTAAGGCTCTTTTAATTTTTTACTATAATCTGCTAACAGATACTTATTTTTAGAGAAGGCAGGAACCATAAAATAGGGTCTTTCTACCTTTGTTAAAAACATACTCGCTGGTATTTTTACAAAGTGAGTATCATTAATTACAAAACCCGTTACCGATTTATCTCTTAAAATAAACCCTTTTTTTTCGCTAGTAGTGCTTCCAAGAATAGGTTCTCCTGAAACCATATCAAACTGAATTTTTTCTTTGTATGCATTAATAGAATCATTAATTATTATTTTACCACTTCCCCAATCATCTAATAAATATTGATGCCCCTCTATACCATCTACAGTATATTTTAAATTATTTTGAACGCGAGCGGTTTGCTCTATATTCGCCAAATTAATAACGGGGTTTTGTGCACTGCACAAACTGCTTAAAAACAGTAAGTATAAAAGTACTTTTTTCATAAATTTCATTTTTTTAATCAAATATACAAGTAAACATCCCGAATATGTTTATATACTACCAGTTTTATGAAAACCTAAAAAAGGAATTCCTTTCAACTTCTCTTTTTTAGCACTTGCTAAAAACCACGGTTTTGTATCTTTTATAAGTAGTAAAATAAGGTGTCAATTAAGCACCAAAGTATAATCGATATCTTCAGGTGATAAAAATTCTTTTTCAGCTCCTTTATAAATATCTAATAATTTTTTTAATTCATTAATTTCAAAAAAATCGAAAATCAGAATTAAGTTGGTGTTGAGCGTTTGTATTGGAATTTTTCTTCTCTGGGTGGTGCAAGCACTATATTCTAACCAATAGTCTATATCTATTTGAGAAACATATTCTCTAAATTGAAGCAGTTGCTTTTGGTCAAATTGAAAAATGATATTATTAAAGGTAAGACTGTAATTATTACAACCAATACACATAGATAATTCACCGTTTTTTACGCTTGATATTATTTTTAATTTCTGACACATATTTAAATTTTTAATAACAATCTGTTCTTATTTGTTTCTTTTCTTTTAGTGCTTCAATACTTGTGTTTAATTCTTGTGAGGCAATGTTACCTAATACCTTTTCTACGGCAAACTGCATATTAAGAGAACCACAAATAAGCACAACGCCGTCTTTTTTTAGAAGATTGGCAATTAAGGTGGTCTGATTTTCTAACAGCTCTTGAACATATTTTTTTTGTTCCTGAGAATAGGCTGCTTGAAAAGAGCAAAGTGTTTTATTTTCTAGTGCAGCTTCGATATACTTGGTATAAAGAGCCAAAGACTTTGTAGTTCTTCCTCCCCAAAATAAATGAATTCTAACTTTTTTGTTTTCTTGAATCATTCCTAAAAATGGGGCAATTCCTGTTCCATTTGCAATGAGTATCACGTCTTTTGCTTTTGCGGGAAAATGAAATTTTTTGTTGGGTTGAATTTTTCCAAGGATTCGATCTTTTTCATGAAGTGTGGCTAAATAATTAGCGCAAACCCCAAGCGCATTTTTTTTGACACTTAACACTATTTCATTCCCTATTTTAGCAATGGAATATTGCCGTTTTCTAGTTTCACCTTGCGGCGTTATAGACAATAAATCGCCAGAGGTAAAGTTTAGTTTTTTGTTTGGTTTTAATGAAATCAAAAAAGTGTCGTCAACATTAACTTTACTTCTATGGGTCACATTAAAAATAGTTGCTGCTTCTTTTTCTGAAACGTCATTTTCATCAATTTCTAACTGGAGATTGTTTAAACTGCACCACTTATTTTTCCAGTTTTCAAAAGAATTAAAATCCTGATTGTCAATTTTAATCAGGGGCATTTCAGGTACAAATTTTGGTTGAATTTGTAAAGAAGCGTGCACTAAAATGGCAAACTTACAAAAGGCTGGGTAGTTTGTTGACCCAAAACCCAACACGGTATATTTTAAGTCGTTTTTTTGCTGAACGGTTTCTAGTAGTCTTAAAAATTTAGAAGCATTTGCAGGAGCTTCTCCAGCACCGTAAGTAGCTGTAAAAATAAGGAGGTTTTTGGCGTTGTTATATGTTGTATAATCGTTTAGCTCTCCAATAAAAACTTTTTTATTTGCTTTAGAAAGCGCATTTTTAAAGGCGGTTGCAAAGCGAATTGTCGTGCCTGTTTCAGAGCCTACTAAGACAATAAATTCAGCTTCTTCTCTTGTAGTTTTATTTATAATTTTAGTTGTTGTTTTCATTCTTTTGATAAACATTGAAAAGCCAGAGAATATAAAATATAAGACCGCAAAACACGATAATAATAATACGATAGACCAAATAATAGTGCCTTTTCCGGTGTGTAAAATCAAACTATAATACACTCCTAAATTATTAAAACCTTGTTTTTTTTGGCGGATTATTTGGCCATTAAATTGATGGATTTGATATTCATTTTGAAGCGTTTTTACAAAAAAATAATCTTGAGTATCTTTAGAAAACGGAAACTCAATTTTTTTGATGTCTTTTAATTTAGTAGTTTTAAAGAACTCAAAATCAACAATTTTTAAATTGAAAGCATTTTCATTTATTTTTAAATTTTGCGTTTTATTTTTATCTTTTGGTACTAATGAGAACTTTTCAAGGGACAAATAAACACCTGTGAAAGCAATTATGATGAGCGGAATAAAAAAAATTCTACCAAATATAATATGATAATATTGGTGGAAATTTTCCTGTACAACTTTGGTAAAAATCTTGCGAATTCCTCCTTGGCTCTTTGCAATTAATAGCATCCCGGTAGTTGCGATTAAAAAAAGTAAAAAAGAAACAAAACCAATGATACATCTTCCGGTAGATTTCAAGAATAAAGAACGGTGCAAATTGGTGGCAAATTTAAAAAGAGCCAACTTTTCTATGATTTCACCTACTTTTTCTCCTGTTTTTGGATGGATGTAAAAAGTGTTACTTGCTCCTTCTTTGGTAATAACCGATGCCGAAACAAAATCATTTTCGTCTACCTCTAGCTGAACAACTTCCTCATATTTTTCCTGTAAAACTCCAATGGTTTCAGCAACAGAAATGGTTTGTAAAGCTTCGGAAGCATACGGATTTAATTTATCTGAAATGGGTTCAAAAGCCAATACAATTCCTGTTAGGGCAGCAATTGTAATAAACAGGGCAGATGAAACTGCCAGGGTTAAATGGCTATATCTCCAAATAGAAATGGTCATTTTTTTTAGTTTATTGTGGCATCATTCTTATGTATCGAATAAAACCTTTTCCTTCAATTTTTGATTGTACTGTCGCTGAAGTCAACTCAAGTTCTACATCATCTTTATGATATTTTTGGTCTTCAACGGCAGTTTCAAAACGAAGCTTATAGCCTTTATTTAAGGCAGCATCAGGAATATCTATAACAGTAATTCTACGTTCACCACCACTAATAGTAGCGCCAGTTATTGCATCTATGTTTGTGCGTTTTTTTCCGTAAAAACTCCACCATTCTCTAATATCAAAATACCATTCGTCATCTGCTCCTTGTACATACAATGTCTTTTCATACGCGCCCTTTGGATTTAGTAAAGAAATGATGACATAAGCACCTTCACCACTATAATTCTTCATTTGAATCATGCATTTATAAGAGGTTGATGTAGGATTTTTCTTAAAACTGAATAGTGCAGTTAGTAGTAGTAGAAATAAAGGAACTAGTAAGATTAATTTTCTTTTTTTCATTGTTTTTCTTTACTTTAAAAATTGAATATCGAGGTTGTTTTTCTTAAATATTTCATTTTCTGAAGCCAAATCATAAATGGTTTCGTCAAAAGCAGTTTTTACATTTTTATTGGCGCCGATACTTATTAAATACGCTAATATCTTTGTGTTTTTAGAAGTCATGGCGGCTACTTGTAAAGCAGACAATCCTTCTTTATTACTGGTGTTTACATCAATATTAAAAGAACGTAACCTTTTTAATAGCGTTAAATTATTTCTTTCTGTAGCAATGTGTAAAAGGGTATTTCCAGCGTTTTGAAGGCTGTTGAGAACCAATCCGTTTTTCCGTAAAACAGATAGTTTTTCTTCAAAATTGGCAGGTTCATTGGCATTAAAAGTTTGTAGAAAATAATAGGAAAGTGAATTTCCCTTGGCATCAACGGTGGCTATATTTGCTTTCTCTTCCAATAAAAATTGAACAACGTCTAAAGTGTTTCTTTGAACAGCTTTTGCCAATGCAGAGCGCCCATTTTTATCTTTTAAATTGATGTCTTTTACTGTTGGAGATAAAAATGCAACCACTTCTAAAGTATTGTTACTTGCAGCATTCATAAAAGGAGAATTGCCTTCTGCGTCTTGTAAATTAAGATCAACTTCTTTAGAAATAAAATAAGCATATGTTTCTAAATTTTTAGTATTGTAGGCAATAGCATGCAGTGGGTTTTTGCCTGCCTTATCAATAACATTTGCTTTCACACCAACGCTTTCTAAAAACTCATAAGTTTCCAAAGAGTTCTTCTTTCTCCTTAATCCTTGGCTTGCAAAAAGCATTGCGTTATTGCCTTTGTCAATTCCTTTTTTAATTAAAATCTTCAAAAAGGGAATGTTTCCACCTTTTGCTGCATACTCAAAGAGGCCATTGCCATTTGTATCTGTATCCTTTAAAGTGGCACCTTTAGAGACAAGATATTTCACCAAACTATAATTCTCTAAATAAGGTGCAACAAGTAATAGTACGTTTGCTCCTTTGTGGTTTTTGTCAGTTTTAATGTTCGCTTTCATTTTAATTAAATAATCGTACATTTTTATATTGGTTTGACCTGCTGAAGCTGCAAAATTTAAAACCGTATATCCATGACTATCAATAAGATTGGTTTTGGCACCTTTAGAAACTACATATTTCATAAGCTGTAAATTATTTTTGTATGCGGCCCAAAAAATATATGTTCTCCCGTCGTGGGTTTTTTTATTTACATTGTTACCCTCTTTTGAAAGCAAGTATTTAATTGTATTGATATCTGTGTCTTCTAAAATGGCATATACAACTCCGTCAAAGGCATTTTTATTTAGCTTTGCAATATCGTTGCCTTTCTTAATTTGCTGTTCAATGATTTCTATGGAAGGATTTGTTTTCCAAAAATTTCTACTATGAAAGATATTTGAGTTTTGTGCAAAGGTTGCGCCACTATAAAGAGCCGATAAAATAAATAGGATTTTTAATTTTTTCATATTTTATTTTTGAATAAAAGATTCTATAATCGCATTCATTTCCTCTTTCTCTGTAAGGTTATCAGCGAATAAATGTTTGTATAAAGGTTTGTTTTCAACTTTAGTTTTTAGGGTTAAATTGGTGTTTCTGCCATATACTTCATCCCATTTATTTCTTACTATTTCCCATTTCGCATTGTTTGCAATCCACCATTCTTTTGCTACACTACATCTCGCTTCAGGTACTTTTTTATAGGTACTGTAGCCTTTTTCATTGGCAATAAGTACATCTTTCTTTCCTTCTTCACGAAGTAGTTTACCATTGTCTTGATCATGCACCCAACCACTATTTGTAATTTCATGTCGGTTGCCTCTTAATGTAATGTTATAGTCACTACGTTTTGTGTATTCTCTTCTTGGCAAAGGTGCGGTGGTGGTATTTTCCCAGTAACTTTTTCCGTCTACATGCACCCAAGTTCCAGAGCCTTCATAACGCGGACTATCATCTACTTGATACACTTTTTGAGTCCATTGTTTTCGAACGTTTTTCTTGTCTTTTTGCTCGAAAACCCAATTATTAGCGCTGTTATACATGTAAAAGGCTGTGTTTTGATACAACCAATCTTGTCTCCAGTGCTTTACAGTCATTGGCCTTGCAGGATTACCAACTTGTAAAATATGCTGAATAGCAATTTTATTATTTTCATCGGTAACCAAACCTGCCCATTCTAAACCTTTACTAAGTTTAGTTGCAGAAGGTCTGTAAGTTGAATCTTGGTTATAGTTAAAGGTTTCTGCAAAGTTGTAGGTCACTTCAAAACAACCACACATTTCTTTAATTGCATTTCTATCTTTTGTCTTTTTACTCTGGGCATTCACAGAAAAAGTAAGAACAAGTATAAATATTGCCGATACTATTTTTTTCATTTTACAAATTATTAGCATAATATATTTTTTTTACAAAAATATATAACTTATTTAGATTAAATAAGAATAAGGTAATATATTTGTCAGAAATTATTAAGAATGTTTCTAAATAGAATTGTCTCATTACTTTTTTTAGCAACCAGCTTTACTTTTTTTTCACAAAAGAAGGTTGCTGTAAAAGATACTCTTCAAGTGAATACTTTGGATGAAGTTATTGTGACGGCAACAAGAACTATTCGACAATTGTCTTCTGTACCAATGCCCGTTACATTAATCTCAAAAGAACAAATTCAAAAAACGGGTACAACAAGATTAACAGCTATTTTATTAGAACAAACAGGAATCAACTTTGTAACAGATCAAAGCGGATTTACAGGCATTCAAATGCAAGGTTTGTCTGCAGCTTATGTGATGATTATGATTGATGGAGTTCCTTTAATAGGGAGAAGTTCTGGAAATTTAGATTTGAATAGAATTACGGTAAACAACATCAAACAAATAGAAATTGTAAAAGGCCCTTCTTCTTCTTTGTACGGTTCTGAAGCTTTGGGGGGTGTTATAAATATCATTACAGAAAAATTAAAAAAGAATACCTTAAAAGGAGACGTTGGTTACTTTACAAGAGTTGGGTCAAGAAATGAAATAGATTTAAATACAAATTTCTTGTACAGAAAAGAAAAGCTGGGTTTGGTTGCAGGAATAAACTTTAATTCAAGTGATGGATTTGATTTGAGTCCAGAAACGGAGTTTAAAACCACACAGGCACACCAAAACTATACAGGAAACTTCAAGTTAACCTATGATTTTTCTAACCAATTAAAATTACTTATTTCTCAACGATACTTTTACGAAGAACAAGCGGAAAGTAATCTTCAAAGAGATTGGAATTGGAACTTAGAATTGCGTCATAAAATAAATAATACGTGGAGTTTTGAGCATACACTTTATGCAACGAAGTTTAAAACGGAAAGTCAATTTAATGGAGAAGTAGCTGTGTTCAATCAGACCTTATTAAGACCAGAAATTAGAGCAACTGCCAATTTCAAAAACAGCACTTTTACAAGCGGAATAGGAATAAATTTTGATGCTTTAGACAGAACATTTTTCGAAAATAAAGAGACTTTTAATTCAAAATATATTTTTGCTCAATACGATTTTGAGCCAATAAAAAAAATGAATACTGTAGTTGGAGCAAGATTTGACAGTCATAATAAATACCAATCTGCTTTTAGTCCTAAAATTGCATCCACCTATAAAATGAACGATTGGTTGAAACTAAAAGGTTCTGTAGGATATGGTTTTAAAGCGCCAGATTTTAGACAACTATTTTTTAACTTTAATAATTCTGCTGGTGGTTACGTGGTTCTAGGAACCAGAACGCTGCATAATTTATATGGCAGTGAGCCAAATGTGCAAGCAACCTCAAGAGATTTAAAACCAGAAAACGCGATTGGTTATAATTTTGGCTTTGCCCTAAAACCCATTGCCAACTTAAAAATAAATACCAATTTTTTTAGAAATGATATCAAAGATTTGATAAATACAGTGGCACTTCCAGGAGGTTTACCAGGTTTAAGCCCAACAACAGCTGTTTTTTATTATGAAAATAGAGATCAAGTTTTTACGCAAGGGATCGAGGTAGATATCAATTATAAATTTTCAAGAAATATTCGTTTAATAGGTGGGTATCAATATTTAGAAGCGAAAGATAAAGAAGACATTCGGAAGATTAAATCTGGTACTATTTTTTATAGAAGAACGCCAAGTTCTCCATCAGAAATTCTAAAAAAAGAGAATTATTTCGGATTACCCAATAGGTCTAAACATACGGCAAATGCAAAACTCTTTTATGAGAATTTAGTACATCATTTTTCGGCAAATATTAGAGCTGTTTTCAGAAGTAAATATGCATTATTTGACACGAATAATAGTCAGAACATTATAGACAGCTATGATGATTTTGTTGCAGGAAATACACAGGTAAATGTATCAATTCAAAAGACTTTTTTTAAAGTAATGAACCTACAATTTGGAGTAGATAATATAGGTAATGAAAAAGGATTAGAAAATAAAAATACCTTTCAGAATACAGATGCTGTCTTATTCTTAGGAAGGAGTTTTTATACAAGAGTGCGTTTCAATTTATAAAATAAATATGAATAAATAAATCAATTTAATATACAACTATGAGAAATTTAAAGTCAATTTTAGTAATCGCTTTTATAGCGATAGTAGTAAGCTCTTGCAAGGAAGATGACGCGCCAGTCTTGGCACCTGTAGCTTCTAAATCAGTAACAAATATTCATGCGCCGCTAACTACAGATTACAGTGTAAATCCGCCTTCAGAATCTGGAGATTTTACAAAATTTAGTTTGAAGTTAGGAACTGTCGTATCTGACGATAGTTGGGACATTGCGTTAAGAGGAACTTCAATTATTGTAAATGGAGGGTCGGTAATTGGTTTAACAGATGAGCCAGCAAGAACAGGAACTGGAGCATTAGCGCTAGAAACAGGAACTTTTGGAAGTATTTCTGAGGCTCCGGCAGCTGCTGATTTTAAGCAAGATGCAGCAGATACGTATGCTTTAACAAAAGGAAGTGGAAATGGTTGGTATACGTACAATCCACAAACAAATCAAATTAGTCCAATTGCAGGGAAAGTAATTGTTGTAAAAACAAACGATGGGCATTACGCAAAAATAGAAATTATAAGTTATTACAAAGATAATGACGCTTCTAACCCAGCAAACGGAAGATATTATACGTTTAATTATGTTTACAATCCAAACCTGGGAGACAACAACCTAGAGTAAAGTTATTTTGAAAGAGGATTAGTATGAAAAGGCTGTTTGAACGAAAGTTCAAATGGCTTTTTTTAATTAAAATACTCGGTATTGTCTCAAAAAATAAAAAGTCTTTAATAAGGTTTTTATACAGGTGGTTTTCTTCAACACTTTCTTTTTGGTTCTAAAACCTTTTAAAAATTTGTGTTGTTCTGGTCTTTATTAAAACCAACTATTAGTAAGGTTTCTGTTTTTTTTTATTTTGAATTTGCTGGCTTTCTTTTAGGAATAAAAGAAAACAATAGTACTTTTTAGATGAATATTTTAAGCATTCGCTAAAAATTATTTTTGACTGTTTACCTATGATAAATTAGTGCTATTTTTATAATGTATTCCATAAATTTTATTCGAATACGTTGCAATAGGGCGTAATTTGATTTGTTTTATGAAACGAATAAAAGTGCTCTTTATCTGGAGTATGGGGTCCATAAAAAGGAGTGTTGTTCCTTATATAAGCTGTTATGTGCAATTAAACAAAAACTTTAGATGTGAATATACTTATTAACAAACAACTTAAAATGTTTAAAATAAATCCTAAAATTATGACTGTGACATTAACATTACTTCCGATATTAATTTCACTATTTGCGTTATTATATTCATCAGGAATTATAACAAAATTTAAATTTAAAATAAATATCGACGGTTATTTATTACCACATTCATCATTACAAAAAGAAACAATTGTTAGTTTTCCTATTGTTATACCAATATTATTTACAAATACTGGAAATAATTCTGGAGTTGTTGAAGATGTAATATTGGAAGTGAAAAATATATCAACAAATAAAACTCAAATTTATTCACCAATCTCTGAAATAGATTTGCAAAAATATATAAATGGTAAACATGTAATTCATGGAGAAAATATAATTTCTCCAAATTTTCACCCTTTTAATCTTAGGGGCAATGAATCTCATATTAAATCATTCCTATTTACGCAAGAAAATGGCATTAAAGGATTCCCTGGTTATCCTACAAAAAAAGGAAATTATTTAATTAAAGTATTTGTTAAAGCAAACGGAAAAAATTATCAAAACAAATTTGAATTTATATTAAATTTAAATGAAAAAACTTTAATTGAATATAATAACGGAACATCTATTTTTCATGGAAGAATTAATTTTCCATACAATGATTTTAAATTACCAAAATAGGAATAAAAAAGCACATAACACCGTGTATAATTAATGGCTATTTCTAGCCTGCTTGCGTAAATCCTCGCGGATTTTCTATTAGGTTTTTATTTACTAAATTAAGTGCTTGAACACGCCACTAACCATACACAAACACGTTGGTAGTAATTAGAGTAACAAATAAAATATAATAAAAATTGAACTATAGAAAATTATGGAATGAGTGAAATACCTAATTTAACAGGAAACTCCGGAATACAAATAAAAAGGAAGTTAAGTTACATATTGACTTGCCCTAAATGTACTGGAGATATTGACGTAACCGATATAAAATCGAAAACTCATATTTCGTGTGGTAAATGCGAAAATGTAACTTGGAGACCTGACTATAATCCGCCTTGGTGGGCTAAAACAAGGAACTTTATTTTTGCTCTAATTTCAGCCTTAGTAATAGGAATAATTAGTACTTGGGTTGTTGGAATAATATTTGAACAGAGTAATTCTGATTTGAATAAAACTGAAAAAAACATTAACGAATTAAAAGAAAATAAAAATGGGAATTAATATAGGAGGAATTGACATAGCACAATCTGCACTTGACTCAGAATACCGAATACTGATTTTAGAAGAATTGGTAGAGGTTTTAATCAATAAAGTAGGAGGTCAAAATGTTCTATCTACATCTGACCTTGAGAAAATAAGGGCTAAATCATTAGAAAAACTTCAACAGAAATATCCAGAAGTAGGTCTGAAAAAGAAATAACTATTGCCAACACCGTATAAAATTAATTGCTTGTATTCGCCTACTTACGAAAGTCCAAACGGACTTTCTTGGTTCGGTTTTATTTACTAAAATTAGTGCTTAAAACACGCAACTAATCATACACAAACACGTTGGGTTTAATATTGAAAAATCTCGTTAAATTGAAAATTTTAGTCTGTAAAGGACAAAAAAAGAAGTAACTTGATGGAATTCAAAAAGATGAATATGAAA
>Ga0075446_10001010_pt1 | contig 11375 bp, 11 predicted proteins | sample CoawatmetaG05DNA_FD_71590 | JGI IMG/M metagenome (GOLD analysis project Ga0075446, IMG submission 71590) | Marine microbial communities from the West Antarctic Peninsula - Coastal water metaG058-DNA | ecosystem: Environmental > Aquatic > Marine > Coastal | place: Atlantic Ocean: West Antarctic... | reverse complement strand
ACCTATTTAATATCTAATTAACCACGTCATACAGCGTATCAACGTAACATAATAGCTTGTCAATGCGGTGGCGTAGTGTCTAAGAAATCAGGAAAAGCATATGTCCAACTATTCAGTATTTACTTCAGAGTCAGTCTCCGAAGGGCACCCCGATAAACTAGCTGATCAAATCTCTGATGCGGTTGTTGATGCAATGCTTAGAGATGATCCAGAATCACGTATCGCCGTAGAAACCATGGTTAAAACTGGTATGGCCATCGTAGCAGGTGAAGTTAGAACGTCTACTTATGTCGATTTGGAAGAAATAATTCGAGAAGTAATTCTAGATATCGGATACAAAAGCAGTGAGGTGGGGTTTGACGGTGCATCTTGTGCGATTATCAATGCCATAGGCAAGCAGTCATCAGACATTGCCATGGGCGTTGATGAGTCAGGTGATAAAGAATTAGGTGCTGGTGACCAAGGTTTAATGTTTGGTTATGCGAGTAACGAAACCGATGTGCTAATGCCTGCACCTATCTACTATTCCCACAGGTTGGTAGAGCAGCAAGCTAAAGTAAGAAAAAATGGTCAGTTGCCTTGGTTGCGCCCAGACGCAAAAAGCCAGCTTACCTTGCGCTATGTAGATGATAAGCCAGTTGGTATAGATGCAGTGGTGTTGTCTACCCAGCATGATCCGTCTATCAGCTTAGATGATCTTCGCGAAGCAGTAATGGAAGAAATCATTAAGCCCGTACTTCCGAGTGAATGGTTAACCAGTGATACGCAATTCCATATTAACCCAACAGGGAACTTTGTTATTGGTGGTCCAGTAGGGGACTGCGGACTTACAGGCCGTAAAATCATTGTTGATACATATGGTGGTATGGCGCGCCATGGTGGTGGTGCATTCTCTGGTAAAGACCCTTCCAAAGTCGATCGCTCAGCAGCCTATGCAGGCCGCTATGTAGCAAAGAATATCGTCGCTGCAGGCTTAGCCGAGCGTTGTGAAATTCAGATTTCTTATGCCATTGGCGTAAGTGAGCCTACCTCAATTTCAATCAACACCTTTGGTACAGGAAAATTAGCAGATAACGAAATTGTTCTGTTAGTGCGGGAACATTTCAGCTTAACCCCGGCTGGCCTAATCAAAATGTTAGACCTTAAGCGGCCTATATATCAACAGACTGCAGCCTACGGTCATTTTGGTCGAGAACTTTCTGATTTCACTTGGGAAAAAACAGACAAAGCTGCAACCCTCCGAAACTCGTTGTAAGCGCTCTCTGTTATAGGGAATATCGTGATGAAACCAAAAACCAAAAACCAAAAACCAAAAACCAAAAGAACATAAAAGAGTTACTCAAAGCTATGGAAGTACAAAAGAGAAAGTGTCTAGGTGAAAGTAACATTCTTAAGTACATGCGTGGAGCAATTGAATGAAAATAGCTATTGCTGGAACCGGCTACGTTGGTTTGTCCAACGCTATGCTTTTGTCTCAACATAACGAGGTTGTCGCAATTGATATTGTGCCTACAAAAATCAGACAGCTTAATAATAAAATATCTCCTATCTTAGATGTTGAAATTGAAGACTTCTTAGCAAATAAAGACCTAAATTTTACCGCTACTCTAGATAAAGAACTGGCTTATAAAAATGCTATATTTGTCATCATTGCCACCCCTACTGATTATAACGCTGCTAACAACTATTTTGATACCTCTTCTGTAGAAGCTGTAATACAAGATGTTATGAAAATAAATCCTAAGGCTATAATGGTGATTAAGTCTACGATACCGATTGGCTATACACAAAGTGTTAAAGATAAGTTTAATACAGATAACATTATATTTTGTCCGGAATTTTTAAGAGAGGGCTCCGGCCTTTATGATAATCTGCATCCGTCACGTATCATTGTTGGTGAGATATCAGAAAGAGCTACCCAATTTGCTAATCTTTTAGTAGAGGGCGCTATAAAAGAAAATATTGACGTACTCTTTACAGGTTCTACCGAAGCAGAGGCTGTTAAGCTTTTTAGCAATACTTATTTAGCTATGAGAGTATCTTACTTTAATGAGTTAGACTCTTATGCTGAAAAATATAAGTTAGACGCTAAACAAATCATTGAAGGCGTTGGGCTAGATCCAAGAATTGGATCACACTATAACAACCCATCATTTGGCTATGGCGGATACTGTTTTCCTAAAGATACCAAACAACTTAAAGCTAATTACAAAGACGTACCTAATGCTTTAATTAATGCTATTGTGGATGCCAACGCCGTACGGAAAGACTTCATTTCAGAGTCCATAATAGCCAAACAACCAAATGTTGTTGGTATTCATAGGCTTATTATGAAGTCAGGCTCAGATAATTTTAGAGCATCAAGTATTCAAGGTATTATGAAGCGTATTAAGGCCAAAGGCATTAAGGTCGTCATATATGAACCGGTGCTCACAGATAAAGGTGAATGTGAGTTCTATAACGCAGAGTTGATAACAGATCTAGCCACATTCAAACAATTAAGTGACGTGATAGTTGCTAATAGAATGGTAGACGAGTTGAACGATGTAAAAAATAAAGTTTACACAAGAGACTTGTTTAATTCAGACTAGTACGCAATGGCCAGAATAAAATTAAAAAACATAATGAAAATTATCAAATGAAAATATTAGTAACAGGTGGAGCAGGTTTTGTTGGAAGTCATCTTTGTGAAAGGTTGGCGAAAAGCGATAATAGGATATACTCATTAGATAACTATTCTACAGGAACCACAGAAAACCATATCGATAATGTGACTTATATTAAGGGGGACACAAAAGATATTGAAATGTTGGTGAATTTTACGCCTGATCTTATATACCATCTTGGTGAATATTCTCGAGTTGAACAAAGTTTTGACGATATAGAAAAAGTTTGGGAGTCGAATAAGAACGGTATTTTTTCAGTCCTGCAGTTTTGTAGAAAGACTAAGGCAAAAATTGTGTATGCTGGTAGTAGTACAAAATTTGGGGATGGTGGCTTAGGTAGATCTCAGAGCCCTTATGCTTGGACCAAAGCGTCAAATACTGAGTTGGTTGAAAATTATTCAATCTGGTTTGGAATTGATTACGCTATATCTTATTTTTATAATGTATATGGTGGGCGAGAAATTTCAATAGGAAAATATGCAACCTTGATTGCCATTTTCGTCGAAAAATATAAATGCGACTTGCCGCTAACTGTGGTCAATCCAGGAACACAGCTAAGAAATTTTACGCATATTGATGATATTATCTCGGGCCTTATATTGATTGGGAAGTATGGCTCTGGAGATAACTATGGCATCGGATGTCATAAATCATATTCAATTCTTGAAATTGCAGAAGCTTTCGGCTCGGAAATTATTATGTTGCCTACAAGGCAAGGTAATAGAATGACTGCTGAGGTTGTATGTGAAAAGACAATAGGGCTTGGTTGGGTTGAGACGAGGTCAATTATGGATTACATTGAAGATATAAAAAACAAATGAAAGTTTTAGTCACAGGTTCAGCAGGTTTTATAGGGTCAGCGCTCACAATCAAGTTATTAGATAGGGGGGATAAAGTAGTAGGTGTTGATAACCATAACGACTATTATGATCCAAATCTCAAAGAGGCGCGCCTTACCCGTCAAGCACACCACAAAAATTATACCCACATTAGAATGAATATTGAAGATCGCGAAAAGATGGCTAAGCTATTTGAAGATCAGCAATTTGATCGTGTGGTTCATCTAGCCGCTCAGGCTGGCGTTCGTTATTCAATTGAGAATCCCTTTGCTTATATTGACACAAATGTAGTGGGTTTTGCACACGTACTGGAAGGCTGTAGGAATAGTAAGGTGGCCCACCTTGTCTACGCCTCATCCAGTTCAACTTACGGTCTTAACACCAAGCAACCATTCTCTAGTCACGAAGGAGTCAACCATCCAGTAAGCTTATATGCTGCCACGAAGAAAGCTAATGAACTCATGGCGCATGCATACTCACATCTCTATAGACTGCCTACAACAGGATTGAGGTTCTTCACTGTATATGGCCCTTACGACAGGCCAGATATGGCACTGCAAAAGTTCACTAGAAATATTATGAACAATGAACCCATCAAGATTTATAACTACGGTAACCACCGTAGAGATTTCACATACATTGATGACATTGTAGAAGGCACCATTAGAATACTAGACAGACCAGCATTGCCTAACTCAGACTGGGATGGTAATAAACCAGACCCTGCAACTTCGAGTGCCCCATATCGAGTATATAATATCGGTAATAATAATCCTGTAGAGCTAATGGATTATATTGAAGCACTTGAAGAGTCATTAGGAAGAAAGGCAAAGAAAGAGCTAATGCCTATGCAACCAGGGGATGTGCCAGATACCTATGCGGATGTAACAGACCTGGTCGAGGAGTTCGATTACAAGCCAAGTATGAGTGTTAAACAGGGAATAGATAACTTTACCGACTGGTACAAGGAATATCACAATATTAGTAAAGTAAAAAACAAAAAATAGTCAAATTTATTTAGGATGTGTGAACTCCGCCGTTTCCAGTTAGATTGGTAAAAACATAAAGTATATTGTCAGCACTCTATGGCAGCATTCGAAGCTTACAAAAGCCTGAAGCTACGACCCTAACACGTTAAGCATCTATGCTGCTCTGGAGTGTTACTCAACAGCATTCCATAGGTTCTTGAAAATCCCGTTAGTTTTATAAAAGAGAGTTGATTTATTTGAAGATATATATTAAAAAGCATGATCCAAAAGATTCAGGTGGAGCAAGCAGTGAGGAAAACTATTTTAGTGATATCAAATAACGCTAATGCAGTTATAAAATATGTCTGTAAGACCAGTAATGGTACTTGAGGTATTGACAAAAATACAGATAAATACTGCTGATAAGACGATCCCTGTTCCACTTCAGTAGATAATACCCAAAGAGTTATGTAGCTAGCAGACGGATTAAACGTACAAAACTCATTTATAGATACTTTATATTGGGAATGTAAAAAACTTTGACGCAAATATGACGAAGACATATATCAAATTACAGCTTACATTTATCATGCCTGAGCAGATAGACACGGCCTTAGGAAATCATGCCAATACATAATATTTTTTTAAAAAAAACAGGGTGAAAGCATCATGGATGAATTTTTAATAAATTACAACTCAACTCTCCGTGAGGCATTGACTAAGATCGATTTAAACAAAAAAGGATTTTTAATAGTAACCAATCAACTAGAACTAGTTGTTGGAGTGTTAACGGATGGTGATGTAAGGCGAGCACTGTTAAATGGTTATATTCTAGGTGATAAAATTACAGATATCTTTACTAAGGATTTTTCTTATCTGAAAACCACTTCAAATTTTGATGAAACATGTGAAAAATTTAGAGTAGAAAAAAATTATTTTTTACCAGTTATTAATGATGTAAATAATATAATTAACATTATAACAAGAGATCAGTTTAATATATTAATGCTACAAGATTTTCAATTTGATATCCTGTATGACTTTTCAAAATTAGATAACGTTCCATTAAATCATGAAATATATAATCGACCATGGGGGTTTTATAAAACAACATTTATATCTAATGAGTGTCAAGCCAAGATGATTACGGTGTTTCCGAATGAAGCATTGAGTCTTCAAATGCATAAAATGAGAGAGGAACATTGGGTAGTTGTTAAAGGTAAAGGTAGTGTAGTCTTGGGTGATTCGATAATTAATATTTACCCAGGAAAATATGTCTTCATACCGAAAGGATGTAGACACCAGGTCATAAATGATACGAATCAAAATATAATATTTTCAGAGCTCCAGCTAGGTGAGTACTTTGGAGAAGATGATATTATTCGATATCAAGATAAATATAATAGGGTTTAAAATAACTTAAAGGCGAGGGAAGTATGACTTTTCAATTTAATTACAAGGCACCAAAAGTGATAGCAGAAATTGGCTGTAATCATATGGGAAGTATGGATACTGCTAAAGACCTTATTTTGTTAGCAAAAGAAGCTGGCGTAGGTTATGTCAAATTTCAAAAACGAAACAATCGCGAACTTCTAACGCAAGATCAGTACGATAGTGAGCACCCAGTTCCTGAAAATTCATATGGTAAAACTTATGGAGCCCATAGAGAGTTTCTGGAATTTGACGTTAGTCAAAATAAAGAGCTGAAAGAATTTTGTGACAAGATTGGGATAGTCTATAGTACGTCAGTATGGGATGTAACTAGTGCAAAAGAGATGATAACTTTTGCTCCAGAATTTTTAAAAGTACCATCTGCTTGTAATAATAATTTTGAAATGCTAAGAGTGCTTAGAGATGAATTTGAAGGGCAGGTACAGCTTTCTATTGGGATGACTACAAAAGCAGAAGTGGAGGAGGTGATTTCTTTTTTTGAAGAGACGAAACAAGCGAAATCTAGATTACTCATTTATTCATGTACTTCGGGTTATCCAGTACCTGCAGATAATGTAGCGCTTTTAGAAATAAATTGGTTATACGAAAAGTATGAAAATAGGGTGAGTGGAATAGGCTTTTCTGGCCATCATTTGGGTACTAATCTAGATACGGCAGCGTTTACATTAGGCGCTAGGTGGATCGAAAGGCACTTTACTAAAAACAAAGACTGGAAAGGCACTGATCACAAGGCCTCACTTGAGCCTGATGAGCTTAAAGTTTTGGTCAATGATCTAAACGAAACTTTTAAAGCCTTGCGATTCAAAGGTACTGAAATCCTTCCAATAGAACAAACCCAAAGAAAAAAACTTAAAAATAGAAAATAGGTGAAAATTATGATTTTGAATAGTTTTTATAGCGATAAAATGTTTGATTATAAAAATGGAACTTTCCCTAGTGAGGCCCAAGCTGCTGATAAGTTTTTTTCAGCTAAAGGGGGGGCAATACAGAAAATACCAGTGCCACACACTCCTTCTTTTGTTATAAAAACATAATGAACATTGCTTTCATACCCGCAAGATGCGGCAGTAAGGCTATTCCTTTTAAGAACATAAAGGTTTTTTGTGGTAAACCACTAATTTATTGGAATTTAAAGGCCTTACAAGAATCTAAATATATTGATGAGATATATGTCGCAACAGATTGCGATGAAATTAAAGAAGTGGTTTTCAGTTTTAACTTATCAAAAGTTAAAGTTTACGAAAGAGACCCAAGAAATGCAGATGATATGGCAAGTACAGAATCTGTTATGTTGGAGTTTCTTGGGAAAGCCAATTTTAATGATAATGATTTATTTTTTTTAGTTCAAGCAACTTCTCCGCTAACCCAAACTAAAGATTTCGATCGGGCTTTAGCTAAAATGAAAATCGAAAATTCAGATTCATTACTTACATGTATAAGAAATAAAAATTTCATATGGAAAGATGATGGCGTATCTGTAAACTATAATTATCAAGAGCGTCCAAGGAGGCAAGATTTTACAGGATCATTAATTGAGAATGGCGCATTTTATATAAATAATATAAGAAATTTAAATAACTTTAAGAATAGATTAAGTGGAAAAATATCGATTTATGAGATGGAATATTTTACGGCTGTTGAAATAGACGAAGAAGATGATTGGTTTATCGCTGAGCATTTCATGTCAAAATATATTTTAAATAATAAAGAAAAACCACATATCAAGCTATTTTTATCTGATGTGGATGGAACACTGACTGATGCGGGTATGTATTATGGAGAAAATGGAGAGGAGTTCAAAAAGTTTAATACACACGATGGTAAAGGCTTTGAACTTTTAAGAAAGGAAGGTGTTAAAACAGGAATAATCACAAGTGAGAACACTAATATAGTTAAAAATCGTGCAGAAAAAATGCAAGTTGATTATCTATACCAGGGGTTAGAGCATGGAGGTAAGCTAAGAAAGGTAAGAGAAATCTGTGAAATAGAAAATATTTCTTTAAATGAAGTAGCGTATATTGGCGACGATATCAATTGCAAAGAACTACTTGAAAGTGTTGGTAAAAGTGCATGCCCAACAAATTCAGCCGAAGAAGTAAAAAATATTAAAAATATTATACACCTAACTAAAAAAGGTGGAGATGGCGCGGTTCGCGAATTTATAAATATTCTTCTTAAAGGTGTTTTATAAGTGAAAATATTATTTATAAAAGAAAAAAGGGGAGAGATTGAAGGTACTGGAAGGAATTTACTCAATAGATGTATAGAGTTAAATTTAAGAAATATCCCTTATTTAGTATTATATAATAATGATACAGATTCATTATATAAACTGATGGTTAAATATAATGTAAATGTTAAGTACTTAAACTTCCCTGTGCATTCACCTAAAAATATTTTATACAAATATCCAAAAATCGTTTTATATCGACACAAAATTGGTGCTATTTGTAAAAAAGAACATATCACACATATACATGTTCATAATGGGTATCTGTTGAGCTTTCTAGATAAAGATTGGGGTCTGCCGATTACTGCCCATCATCATATGCCGGTTTTTAATGAAGAATATAAAAAATTGCCCTATTTTCATTTCAAAAATATTTTCAAACCGAAGAAACTTATAAATGATATTTACAATAAAGTTAGCGTTTTTAATTATTCCAAAGCAGATATGAATATTGCCGTTAGTAGCGATATTGCAAAAGTAGCCAATATTAATTTTTCAATTCCAAATGAAAAAATAAAAGTAGTTTATAACGGAACATCTAAACTATTAACTAAAAATTTTTCAAATATTAGAAAAGAGTTTAATGTCAAAGATGATGATGTCTTAGTTTTATGTGTAGCTACACTTAGAGGTGTGAAAGGTGTGGAAGAGTTCTGTGAAGTAGCAAAACAAATGCAAGAAAATAAAAAAATTAAATTCATATTTGTTGGCGGAAGCAAGGATTTAGCCTACGAAGAAATGATTTACCATAAATATAATAAATACGTTGAATTTACAGGGGAAAGGATGGATATTGATAGTTTTTATCAAAGCTCTGATATTTTTCTATTCTTAACCTATAGAGAAGGATGCTCAAACTCTCTGTTAGAGGCAATGTCATTCGGATTGCCATCTATTATTTGGAATGTCACCGGTAATAGAGATTTAATTAAAAACGACTATAACGGAAGGGTGTGTGAATTTAAAGATATTGCTAGTGTTAAGAAGTCACTTATTATGCTATGTGATAAAAAAATACGAGGAAATTTTTCAGTTAACACGTTATCTGAGTCTAAAAAATATTCAATGAAAAAAAACACAAATGAAATCCTTTCTATAATTAACAGATTAGGGAAATAATTTATGTGTGGTATCGCAGGTTATGTATCAAATAAGAATAATTCCTCGTATATATTGAAAAAAATAGTAAAAGAATTGAACCATAGAGGGCCAGATAATAACGATGTTATTATTAGCAAAGGCGTCGGACTCGGGCATACAAGATTATCTATAATTGATTTAAATAATGAGTCAAACCAACCATTTAACTCAAATGACAATAGATATTCAATTGTTTATAACGGTGAAATATATAACTATAGACCATTAAGGAATGAGTTAGTATCTAAAGGTTATGAGTTTAGAACTAATAGTGATACCGAAGTTGTTTTAAATGGATTTATTGAATTCGGTGAAGGTGTCTGCTCAAAATTAAACGGGATGTTTGCCTTTGCCATCTATGATCATCAAGACGATGCCATTTTTATATCTAGAGATCGATTTGGCATTAAACCATTGTTTTATTTCCATGAAGATGATGATTTTTGGTTTTGTTCAGAAATGAGGCCGTTAGATAATCATATAACTCAGGAAAAAAACACAGAGGCTGCAATATTAATGCTTCTATTGGGTAGTATCCCTTCTGATCTGACGATAAATACACATATAAAAAAATTACGATCTGGACACTATGGATGGTTGAAAAATGGGAATATGGATATTAAAAAATATAGTGATATTACATATAGTCCCAAAAAAAGAGAATCCACAAAAGACATAATTTCAAACGTTTATACACTTACAACGGATGCGATAAAAAATAGCCTAATTAGCGACGCTCCTATTGGTACTTTTTTATCTGGAGGGCTCGATTCTTCTATTATTACTGCAGTTTCTTCAAAATACTTAACTAAAATTAAAACTATTTCTGTCACTTTTGATGACAAAAAATATTCAGAAGGTTACTATCAAAAGCTGATTGTCAATCGCTATAAAACTGAGCATTACGAGTATCACGTCACTAAAGCAGTGTTTCAAAATGAATTTTTAAACTACTTAAATGTCGTTGATCAACCTAATATGGATGGATTTAATACATACCTGGCTTCTAATGTGGCAAAAGAAGCTGGATTAAAATCAGTTTTAGCAGGCCAGGGGGCTGATGAATTATTTTATGGCTACGAAACATTTCTAAGAGCAAAAAAAATTAGGGAGAGAAGGTTACCCGTATTTGGGGTATTTTTCTTAAAAAAATTAAAAGAGCTGTTGTACAACAAATACTCTTTTAAAGATATTGGAATTTATTTTTCAAATATGGATCTAAGCTTATATCTACCTCATAAGCAAATATTTTCACCCATAGAAATATCTAATATATTAAACGTAAATATTAATACCGTAATTTTAATAATTATAAATAAGTTTGTATATTTGGATACAAAAGGCATTTTAGATTATGACGATAAAGTCTCGTATTACGAGTTTAAGTTATATTTAGAGAGTCAATTATTGGCTAAGGATGATGCCGCTAGTATGTCTCATTCATTAGAGGTTAGGATTCCGTTTTTGGATAATGATCTAGTAGATTATGTTACTAAGTTACCATCAAGATATAAGTATAAAAAAGGTACACCAAAAGCGCTTTTGGCCAAAGCGTTTGAGAATGATATACCGAGTGAAATAATTCATAGAAATAAAGCGGGTTTTGGTATTCCTTATGGAATATGGTTAAAAGATATAATTTATGATTTAGAGTTTGAGCATGATATTTATATAAATATGTTTTTGAATAAACGAATAGGCTGGACTAAATTGTTAACTTTAGTGATGTTGAAAAAGTTCCACCCAACTATCGAGTTGAGTGGTAAAATTTGAAACAATATTTAGATATAAAGTCTTTATTAAATTCTGACTATTATAAAAATGAAGATAGGTTAAGATGGCACATATGTCAGATTGAGTATGACGTTTTTACAGAAGACTTATATAAATGGTTAAATGAAATTGAGTTAGTAGGCTCTGAGAAAGAAATATTCGATATATCGCGCACGTCCATCTACCATTCACTAGCTAGTTATTTGTCTCATGTGTATGATTTTTTTATATTAAAGAGTAAAAACATTGAAGCAATTTATTCACATTCCAGTGATATTTATATAGATAAAATTTGGAATGGTAATCC
>Ga0075446_10000989_pt1 | contig 11505 bp, 18 predicted proteins | sample CoawatmetaG05DNA_FD_71590 | JGI IMG/M metagenome (GOLD analysis project Ga0075446, IMG submission 71590) | Marine microbial communities from the West Antarctic Peninsula - Coastal water metaG058-DNA | ecosystem: Environmental > Aquatic > Marine > Coastal | place: Atlantic Ocean: West Antarctic... | reverse complement strand
TGCACAATTTTGGAGGTAAATCATGAAAAGCCTATATAAGTGCCAACAGTGCAAGAAGAACCCGTGCGCTTTGATCGACAAAGGCTTAAAGTGGTGCGGAGCCTGTTGGATAGCCGACGCGCTTGGAAAGTATAAAATAAATTACAGTGTACCCCTTGAAACTGTAAAAAGCAGGACTATATAGTACTATATAGTATCTCTATAGAGTTAGACTATAGAGTTTATATATACTATAGTTCTTATCTATATAGTAGCTATATAGAACCAACCTTGTAACAGTATTGGAAAGCCTGATAATGCAAACGGAAATGGATTACATCTCCCGACAGATTGATTTGAAGTTAAACAATCAAGAGACATCGCTGCTAGCCTATTTAAAAGATATCGATCATCTAGTGTCGAAGCCCGTTATGACTATGCACGAGTGTGAGGGAGATATGTGGCTCTCAGACTATCGAGACTTAAACTCAGCTGTATGGCGCATCAGGGGACTTGTCGATAAGCTGGAGCACGCGCTAGGCGAGAATAATCCCAATGACTAAACAGTCGCAGCAATATCCCAGAGATGAAGTCGTGGACCTTCTAAGAGATATCTATAACAAGCAGCCAAATATGACGCTTGAGCAGTTGTCTTCTATGTCGGGGTATTCTATAAAGGTGCTGGTGAAATGTTTAGCAAACGACAGCATAAAAGGTTCAACATAATGCATTGCGTCATCTGTAACGAGCACTTGCCACTAGGTCAAAAGTGGCCTTCGGAGGACTTATGCGTTAATTGTAGACACGAAATACGCATGACAATTTTGGACAATGAGTATCAAGATAAGGAGATAGGCTACCTTGAATATCCTCGGTAATTTGCTTGGAATGATTATTCTACGTGCTATACTATTAGAACAGACACTCAAACAGGGAACGGTTAAAGATGACTAGGGACGATTGTTTGCAAGAAGCTTGTGAGCTTATCAACGGAGAACGTGCTAGGGACTACGGAGACGCTTATTTGAACCATGCTAGAATAGCAGCCTTGTGGACTACTTACACACAGAGCAAGACTACTGACTTAACACCTGTAGACGTTGCCATGATGATGGTTCTTGTGAAAGTAGCCCGGACCATAGAAAATCCGAAGACAGATAGCTTTGTCGATATAGCTGGGTATTCCGCCTTGGCTAGCGAAATGGTTTCCAAAAATGTTTGAGATATCCGACGTAGAGATTACCAAAATAGCCTTGTTATTGACTATTGTGGGTTTTATGGTCTATATGACTTTCAAAAGTAGGTGATATGATGGACTGGTCTGAGCGTATCAAAAACAACGTAGCTCTTGAGATAAGCTACTTGAAAATGCTTGAAGAGGAAGGAATGGATAAGAGCGTGCTGCCTTTTCTTTCAATGCTTTCAAACATGAACGACAAGCCTATATCTCACTTTGTCATGATGGCCATTGAAGAAATGAAAATGTATCTAGATCAAGAACCAGAATACGAGGTAGAGCTAGAGGAAGACTACGAAGATGACCTTAAAGAAACGGTGCACTAGATGTTAGAGAAAGAAGCAGCCTTAGCCGTTAAAACACACCAACCTTGCGACAGTTGTGGATCATCAGACGCTCTCTCGATATACGACGATGGTCATAGCTATTGCTTTTCCTGTAGGGAACATATGAATCACGCAGAGGAAACTAATATAGAACAGCTACACCAACCAATTAGCAAAGCGAAAGACACTGCTTGGGAGGATCGTAAGATTAGCCCAGCGGTTTGTGATTTCTACGGAGTTGCTGACTCGGGTTTTCGGGTATACTTCCCATACTGTGGTATCGATGGTCTACAGATAGGTGGTAAAATTAGAGAGCCGGGCAAAACTTTCAAAACAGAGGGTGACTTTAAGAATGCCACACTGTTCGGAGTACACACCATTACTAAATCTATGGGTGTCCGCTCGAACACTGTCATTGTCACAGAGGGAGAGGCAGACGCGTTAGCAGCCTTCCAAATGGCCAATGGTATTTCGGATAGTGCTAAGACTTTGTCCAAACGAGGCAAGGCAACTGTCCACGCTCTATCGATCAAGAGCGGACAAGCCAGCGCAGAACGAGACTTTAAGAACAATTTGGAAATGCTGGAGACATTTGACAGAGTGTTTATTTGTTTTGATAACGAGGTAGAGGCTCAGCAAGCGGCTGAGAGATGCGCCAGGCTGCTCAAGCCTGGTAAGGCGTTCATAGTACAGCTGGAGCATAAGGACGCTTGTGAGTATTCTTCTAAGGGATTGTCTGGCGAGTTTCTAGCACACTTGAAGAACGCTTCTTGCTATACCCCTGCCGGTATCCGGAACGCTGCTACAGACTTCGACGGTTTATGGTCAGAACAGAACCTTAGAAGCATTCCTTTTCCTTTCCCCAAGCTACAGAGCAAAACCCTGGGTACTCGTGCCAGGGAGATTGTTACTTGGGCAGCGGGTACAGGCGTTGGCAAGAGCAGCCTTTTGCGAGAGCTACAGCACTACTACTTAAAGGAGACAGACGCTAACATTGGAATTATAGCTTTGGAGGAAAGCGTAGACCGTACTCGTAGAGGTATCCTAGCCGTGGAAGCTAACGATAGGCTGCATTTAAACGAAGTATTCGAGAAGTATTCTAAAGAACAGATACGCGATTACTTTGACAATACTTTAGGCACTGGTAGGGTGTTTATCTACGACCATTTTGGCTCGCTAGAGATGGACGACCTGCTAGACCGGGTACGCTACATGGTACAAGGCTTAGACTGTTCTGTTATCTTTATAGATCATCTGAGCATCTTGGTATCTGGTTTGGATATTTCAGACGAGAGACGCGCTATAGATCGTACTATGACCATGCTTCGACAGGTTACAGAAGAGACAGGCTGTTGCATACACTTGGTAACTCACCTTCGGAGGCTAAGTTCTGACCGTTCACACGAGGAAGGGGTCGAGGTCAATTTGGGCCACTTGCGCGGGTCACATGGCATCGCTCAGATTTCGGATACGGTGGTCAGCTTAGAGCGGGACACGCAAAGCGACGATCCTATAGAGTGCAACACTACAACTGTTAGAGTTCTCAAGTGTCGCTATACGGGAGACGTAGGGGCTTGTGATCGATTACTATACGATAAGGCAACCGGCAGAATGAACACAGTAGAGGAGGAGTTCTAGAAGTGAATATCAAAGGCGATGACTTTGTCCCAAGGCTTAAAACTCAACGTCGCAGGAGACCAAGACCTTACAACCACTCTAAGAAAGTGTCTGGTAAATCTCCCTTTACAGGAATGCGTAAGAAAAACAGAGGTCAGGGCTAATGAACGTAGATTACATCTCCCGCATGGGCAGCGATATATCAGTAGTCAATGCTGCTAGAGTTAGTTTCGATACACACCATGCGTTTCTAGAGCGTAAAGACGATAAACTTATTAAATTCCTAGCAGACCACAAACACTGGTCTCCCTTTGCCCATACCAGTTTACAGTTTAGGGTCAAGGCTCCTATCTTTGTAGCTAGGCAGCTGGCAAAGCACCAGGTAGGATTGGTCTGGAACGAGATTAGCCGTAGATACGTAGATAAAGAACCAGAAATATATTTCCCTATGAAATGGCGAGGAAAACCTGCTGATAAAAAGCAAGGTAGCTCAGACAAAGATATAGATATTAACCCCTCTACCACCAGTGGCCCAGCCTTGGTAGATGACTATAAGCACGCTATTGACCGTTGCTTATGGACATATACACATCTTCTACGCAAAGGAGTTGCTCCTGAGATGGCCCGTATGGTACTACCGCAGAGTACTTATACAGAATGGTATTGGACAGGCTCTCTATATGCTTTCTACAGGGTATGCGAGCTTAGGTTAGCAGAAGATGCTCAGGAAGAAACCAGAGAAATAGCTAAACAGATAAGCAATCACTGTAAGAAAACTTTTCCTATAAGTTGGGCAGCTTTGAACGACGAAGAGGAATACGCAGACTCTGGATTTACAGATGGTTTTGGGATTCTTCCTCGGGTTGATCCTAACCCAGACGGGAGGAAGTAAACATGAACATGAACGATTATCAGCGTAAGGCTTCTTTAACTGCTATATATCCTAAAGAGAAAGCATTTGAATATCTTGCGACTGGTTTAGCAGCGGAAGCGGGAGAGGTGTCTAGTATAGTCTCTAAGTGGCTTAGAGGAGACAGAGGGGCTATACCAAATATGAAAATGCAAAAAGAACTAGGAGATGTATTGTGGTTTGTCTCTGAAATGTCTAAGATGATAGGTACTAACTTATCCATGGTGGCAGAGGTTAACTTAAAGAAGCTAGAGGACAGACAGAAACGCCACGTATTAAAGGGGGATGGAGACGACAGGTGAGAACAGTATTCCTCGATATAGAAACAGACGACTTAGATGCTAGTTTGATCTATTGCGTAGTTACTTACGAGGAATCTGTATGCTTTAAAGAATGGATAGAACCTGACGGACTATCTGATTACCTCACAGGTGCTACAGTAGTTGCCCACAATGGCCTTAGCTTTGATTTTCCTGTCTTAGCTAGGCTGTGGGGCATACACCTTACACTAGATCAGATGCGAGACACGCTTTTATTGTCGATGATGGAAAGCCCAGCCAGGGAAGGAGGGCACAGTTTAAAATCTTGGGGTATTCGTCTAGGACATGAGAAAGCAGAGTTCAACGACTTTACCGCTTTTACCTCAGAGATGTTAGAATATTGCAAGCAAGATGTTACAGTTTGCAAGCATCTATATTATTTCCTAGACAACGCTATGTCACAGTTCTCTGAGAAATCTATAGATGACGAACACCGTATGCGTATAGTAGCAGACCGTGTAAGCAATAACGGGTTTGCTATAGATTTAGAAGAAGCTAAGAAGTTACACCGTAGCATACAAGGTAGAGAATACAGGATAGAGAAACAATGCGACCAGTTGTTCCCTCCTATAATTGAACAACGATACTCTGAGAAGACTGGTAGGCGTTTGAAAGACAGAGTGATAGAATTTAACCCAGCATCTAGACAGCAAATAGCTGACAGGCTTTGTAGGTTAGGTTGGAAGCCTACAGAGTTTACCCCTACAGGACAGGCTAAAGTAGACGAGAAAACACTATCCGCTTGTACGATACCAGTAGCTGCTAAGCTGGCTGAATATTTCTTGCTACAAAAACGTTCTGCCTTGTTACTATCTTGGATTAACCACTGCACAGAGGGGAGGATACATTGTAGATATAGAACTCTAGGAGCCATTACGAACCGCATGAGTTGCGTTAGCCCTAACCTTCAGCAAGTACCAGCTGTTAGAGTGGAGTACGGAGAGCAATGTAGAGGACTGTTCAAAGCAGCAGAAGGTTACAAGCTACTGGACACTGACGCAGCTGGTCTAGAGCTTAGAGTACTAGCGCACTATATGGGCGATGATAAGTTTACCAGAGAGGTACTGGAAGGAGACGTACATACCGCTAATCAACGCATGGCAGGTCTTGACACTAGAGACCAAGCAAAAACATTTATCTACGCTCTACTGTACGGCGCAGGTAATGCTAAGATAGGGGCTGTAGTAAACGGCTCTGCAAAGGACGGCGCTCAGCTACGGGCTAGTTTTATGTCTAATATGCCAGCCTACAAAAAACTTAGCGAGGCTGTGATACGCAAAGGAGAAAATGAAGGCAAACTTAAAGGTATAGACGGTAGAGTTTTACGAGTACGTTCGGGCCACGCTAGCCTAAACACATTGATACAAGGCTCGTCGGCAGTGCTTATGAAGAAGTGGTTTATGTATGTAGACTATTATTTACAAAGGAGAAATCTGGACTCTAAAATTGTAGCTATGGTGCATGACGAATTAGTTATTGAAACCGGAGAGAAACATATTGATTTGACTAAAGAGTGTGTTATACTATCTATATCACAAGTGAACAAAGCTTATAACCTACGATGTAAGTTAGACTGTGATATACAAATTGGTAACAACTGGAGCGAGATACATTAAATGGCAAGCAATTCATTTTCCTATCTAGAAGGCGTAATGTTCTTTCCTTACATCTTTGACTTTAAGGATAAGTTTGACAGATACTCCGTAGCTCTTGGTTTAGATGGAGATCAGGTTAAGCAAGCTAAGAAACTGGGCTTGGCTGTTAAGCAGGAAGACGACAAGATGGACGGTATGCCCTACGTACAGCTTAAAAGCAATTACAAGCCTAACCTGTTCGATGCTGAAGAGAACGAGTACAAGGGACCGACTCAGCTTAGCAACGGCTCTAAGTGCGTTGTAAGCGTCTCTCAGCGTGCGTACAATAACAAGTACGGAGAAGGCACTACGACGTTTATGAACGCTATTAAGATTACAGACCCTATTGAGTACGTATCTCAGGGCAGTTCTACAGGATTTCGAGGAAACCCCACGACCAAGTCGGATACCTTAGATGACGACATTCCGTTCTAGGTGATTAAAAAAGAATACGGACATTGGGATATTAGTCTGGTAGGCAAGTTTGACCCTGACGAACACTTGGGTTTTGTCTACCAGATTACCAATAAAGAATCCGGTAAGAGCTACATAGGATGCAAGCACCTTTGGAAGTTCAAGAAACGGAAACGCATAAAAGCTAGCGAGTGGAAAAATTATTGTTCTAGTTCTAATTACCTCAAGCCTGAGATTAAAGAGTATGGTAAAGATTCTTTCAAGTTTGAGATACTTATGCTTTGCGATAATAAAAGAAACCTGTACTATAACGAAGCTAAGTTACAGATGGAACTAGGGGTATTAGAAAGTGACGATTACTATAACGCTAACGTAGGTGGTATACGCTTTTATAGGCCAGTTCAAAGTTACATAACTGTTAAGCTACTTAAAAAGTTCAAGGGTATAAATAACCCAGCGTATAAAGGAAAATTTTACGTGATCTACGAAAGCGGTATAGAAGAATTGGTAGAGGGCATAACGGTTAGGCAATGGTGTCTAGACAATAAATATACTCACCAAAGAATTTCAGATTTACGCACAGGAAAGATTGACAATTATATGAACATTATTAAAATGGAGTACGCAAGTGAACGACGCTAAAACAATAGACACGTTGGTCGATGATATCTATCAGCTGGTTACAGAGGGTAAGAAGAAACCTAATCAGGAAGCTTTGTTTGCCATGGGTAGCGCTGTTATGGAAGGAGTTAGGCGTCAGCTGTGGATGGCTACGTCAGACATGCCTCCTAAGCTACGCATGTCTAACATTGGCAAGCCGTGTTCTAGGCAGTTGTGGTACGATATTAACGGAGACGAGAAAGCAGAAAAGTTTACTCCTCAGACCAAGCTTAAATTTATGGTAGGAGATATTGTAGAAGCCTTGGTTATCTACCTTGCTAAAGAAGCAGGACACGATGTTACAGAGTTACAAGCAGAAGTAGAACTAGACGGTATTAAAGGACACATCGATTGTGTTATAGATGACGAGCTAGTCGATATTAAATCAGCTTCTGCGTTTGCTATGAAGAAGTTTAAAAACGGTACTCTGCCAGACGATGATCCCTTTGGATACATCTCTCAGATTAGCGGATACGGTAACGCTATGGGTAAGAAACGAGGAACGTTCCTGGCGTTTGATAAAAGCAGTGGCGAGATGGCTACGTATACTCACTCACAGCTGGAAAACAGTAGTCTAAAAATTAAACAGATCAAAGGAGCCGTATCTTCTAAAGCACCTCCAGAGCGTTGCTTTGAAACTGTGACAGATCGTCAAACAGATCGACAAAAACTGGGCATAAACTGCTCGTACTGTTCACATAAACATACTTGCTGGGAAGAATTAGACATTAAAGTTCGCTCAGGTCGCCCGGTATTTTTTGTAGGGAAGAGTAAAGATGCCCATACTTTCTGATGAACAGTTGGGAGATTTGGCGCATGCTTATAGCTGTGACCAGATTATAGATTTGCTAGACGTAGAACCTATAACACTTCTACTAGCGCTACGGTCAGAAGTACAAGACAATATAGAGAAGTTTAACCTTTTGCCTGTGGATGCTGTATATGACTTTTAAATCTAACGAGAACCCAATGTTTAGGTCTAAGTTTAGCGAAGACATTTTTAGACAGAAGTATGCTCACCAAGATTGTTACACCTGGGCAGCGTTGGCTAAGACATTGGTAACTGATGTGTGCGGAGACTTGCTTCCTAAAGACGAGGTAAGCGACCTGATAGAGATAGTAACAGATTTAAAGTTTATCCCAGGTGGTCGATATCTTTACTATGCTGGTAGACCATCTAAGTTTTTTAACAACTGCTACCTTCTTAAAGCAGAGGAAGATTCCAGAGAAGACTGGGCAAACCTTAGCTGGAAGTCTGAAAGCTGCTTAATGACAGGTGGTGGTATAGGTATCGATTATTCTGTCTATAGGCCAGAAGGCTCTAGCTTGAGTAAGACAGGGGGATTGTCGTCTGGTCCTATACCTAAGATGGAAATGATTAACGAGATAGGTCGTAGGGTTATGCAGGGAGGTAGCCGTAGGTCAGCTATCTACGCCAGCCTTAACTGGAAACACAGAGACGTAGACACGTTCTTAGCTAGTAAGAACTGGTACAATACGCCTATTGGCTCTACTGGATACACTGTTGGGCAGGTTAAAGAACAAGATTTTAATTACCCTGCTGCTATGGACATGACAAACATCTCTGTAAACTACGATACAGAATGGTTGCTAAACTACTGGAACACGGGAGACGTAGGGGCTGTCTTTAAACAAAACGTTAAACAAGCACTGTCTACAGCTGAGCCAGGATTCTCTTTTAACTTTTTTGATAAAGAAAACGAGACACTGAGAAACGCTTGTACAGAAGTAACAAGTTCTATGGACTCAGATGTATGTAATCTGGGTAGCTGCAACTTAGGACGCATTGACAATTTAGAAGATTTTCAAAAGGTAGTCACATTGGCTACTAAATTCTTGCTCTGTGGTACTTTAAAAGCTAAGCTGCCCTACGACAAAGTGTATAAAGTTAGGGAATCTCAGCGCCGCCTTGGCTTAGGTTTAATGGGAATGCATGAGTGGTTGATTAAACGAGGTGGTAAATATGAAGTTACGGAAGAGCTTCACAGATGGTTGCGAGTATATAAGAGCGTGTCTGATGCTACTAGCCTTAGCAGTGCTGACAGTTTTGGCATTTCCCGCCCTGTTGCTAACAGAGCTATTGCGCCGACCGGAAGTATTGGCATCCTTGCTGGTACTTCTACTGGGGTTGAGCCTATATTCGCTGTCGCTTATAAGCGTAGATATTTAAAAAATGGTACTAAATGGCACTATCAATACGTAGTAGACTCAGCCGCTCAAGAACTAATAGACTTGTACGGAGCAGACCCAGAGAATATAGAATCTGCTTTGGACTTAGCACAAGATTATAAGCGAAGGATTAAGTTCCAAGCAGACGTTCAAGACTATGTCGATATGTCTATCTCTTCTACTATTAACCTTCCACAATGGGGCAGCAAAGAAAACAATGAGGACACTGTATCTGAGTTTACTACTACTCTGGCCGATTACGCTCACAGGTTGCGGGGTTTTACCGTATATCCTGACGGTTGCAGAGGAGGGCAACCCCTTACCCCTGTCGCATACTCCGACGCTTTAGGAAAGCTGGGAGAAGTCTTTGAGGAGTCCATAGAAACGCATGACATCTGCGACATTACAGGCCATGGTGGTAGCTGTGGGGTATAGCAATGTATGATAAAGTATTCTACTCTAGTGGCTCTGTCCCTGACATGGACGAGAGCTTTAGAAATGCGTGTATAGAACTTTTAAAAGATTTACCAGAGCAGGAAGCGCTTATAACTGGGACTGGAACGGGCTTTATAAACGACCATATTAGGTCTAATTCTATTTACTGCATAGGTGACGAAAGGTTTAAAGAGTTAGTACTACATTGGTCAAACCTGGCCAACTCAGAAATAGGCTGGAACTTTGACATTCAAGGTGTCGAGAACCTACAAGTTAGTAAGTACACAGTAGGTGAGAAATACAGCTGGCACATGGACCTGACAGGGGCAGAACAAACTAGAAAGCTTACGTTTAATGTAACTTTGAACGAGGATTACGAAGGGGGAGAATTCCAATTCAGTTGGGGAGCGCCCAACAAGAGATATAAAAAGCGAGTTATAGATGAACCGGCTATGAAGCAAGCAGGTAAAATTATAATCTTCCCCTCGTACTACTACCACAGAGTAACACCAGTGACCAAAGGTGTACGCTATAGTCTAACAGGTTGGGCATACGGTCCTCCCTTTAAGTAACCCACTAAGGAGAATACAAAATGCTAACGTTTGCAGTTATCTTGCTAACAGGTGCTTTTCTCGTAGGCCATGTAGAAGTAGACGATGGCTTTTCGGACAACGTAAATAAACTGACAGAAGAAGGACAAAGCTGGGAGTACATTGGCAGAACAGAATGGGACAGTAGTAAAGGCCCAGCAATGTCTTTAAAGACAGACGACGACACTCAGAATGTCTGGTTTAAAATGTCAAAGTAGCATTAACGAGAGGGAGTCAATTAAGACTCCTTCTCCACTACTTTATCAGTACCTGTTTCTTTTGCTTTACCAATGGTAAGACTGAGAAACTCTAATATTTTATAGACCTTTCCTAGAAACGTGTCGGGGTCTGGAGTACGAGTACCTGCTATAAAAATACTGGCAATAGTGATAATGCCTGTAATAGTGGTTATAATAACATCTGGATTATTTGTAATATTTTCTAACATTTTTAGTTCCTTAGTATAACAGTGTTATTGATTCTGCATTAGACCATTTACGCTGTTTAAAGCGTTCATAACATTGTCAAATTCTTGGGTTTTTCCAAACGATGCTTTATCCTGAGCTTCTCTTAGTCTACTTTCTTGTTGATCTTTTAGTTGTCTTTGCTGTGCTTGTTGTTCAGGAGTTACATCAGGCACTCCTAGCATTTGTGCAATTTCTGGAGGGACGCTATCCGGAAGTAGTTGATCAATTCCCTGCTTCTCTGTAGCTTGAGATTCCGCAGCTTGTTTTTCCGCTGCTTGTAGCTCTATTCCTGTTTGTTGAAGACCTGCTTTAAAAGTACCTGGGTCATTATTACTTTTATTTATAGCATCTTCAATAAATTTTCGACCTTGTGGGGATTGCATCGCCCCCAAATAGAACATCCCACCTAACATACTGTCTCCAAACCTGGAATCGGTCTCAGAAACTTTTCTGATGCGATCATCTGCACCTATGGCACTTGCAAACACACTACCCATAGTATTATCCTTTAGCTGTTCTAGTAGCCGACACTGGAGGATGAACAGTATTGTGCATCTTTTCCAAGTGAGCTACATTTTCTTTAAGTTGCTTTACATTTGTTAACATCTCTGCCATCTGCATATGATCTCTGCGTAGGTTCTCAGGAGATAGCATTTTAGCTAAGATGTTTACTCTTTGCATTTGAGTTTCTATAGAGGTCTCCTGTTTATCAGTCGTGGAAGCTAA
>Ga0075446_10000986_pt1 | contig 11515 bp, 10 predicted proteins | sample CoawatmetaG05DNA_FD_71590 | JGI IMG/M metagenome (GOLD analysis project Ga0075446, IMG submission 71590) | Marine microbial communities from the West Antarctic Peninsula - Coastal water metaG058-DNA | ecosystem: Environmental > Aquatic > Marine > Coastal | place: Atlantic Ocean: West Antarctic... | reverse complement strand
TTTAAAGATTACGATCAAAAACTAATTAATCAATTATTAGCTTATCATAGAATAAATGGAGGATTATCTCGCTATGTAAAAATCAGATACTTCTTTGAAGAATTATTGGGCCAATCTATCACGGAGGAAAGTGTTCTAGAATATGCTCAAAAGTTTTCAACCCTCATGCGTAAAGAATTGACCAACTCTAAAAACTTAATTTTAGATACGGTTAATTTTATTAAAAATAACCACCAAAATTATAATTTTCATATAGTTTCAGGATCAGACCAAGAAGAGTTGAGGTTTTTAAATAAAGAATTAGGAATCGATCAATACTTCATTTCTATTCATGGATCACCAACTCCTAAAAAACAATTGGTAGCTACTCTTTTAAAAAAACATGATTACTCGTTAGTAAATACGTGTTTAATTGGAGATTCTATCAATGATTATGAGGCAGCTATAGAGAATGATATAAGTTTTTATGGTTTTAACAACTTAAGCTTAAAAAAGATTAGTAATAATTACATATCTTCTTTTAATAACTTTAAGTTTTAAAAAACAAATAAATTCTAAGTAATCATGAGTGAAAAAAAAGATATTTTTTCCTTAGTGAGTTTTGCCTCTATTGGAAATTTAATTCCTATTATCTCCTTACCATTTTTAGTCAATTTGTATTCTCCTGAGCAATTTGGACAGGTTACCTTGTACACAGTTTTTTTAATTATTTTTTCTAATATTTTGTCATTAAAATACGACCAAGCTATATTAGTAAGTAAAAATAAAGATGAAACAATTACTTTATTTCTTTCATCATTATTCTTAACTATTTTCAGTTCAATATTAATACTAGCTATTGTTCTACTTACCTCTTTATTTTTGAACTTTAGTTTAGATAATATATTCTTGATTTTTTTTGGGATTATTTTTCAATTTTTAACAAGTACTATTTTTATTTATCATAATAGAAATATGAGCATAAGTTTTATGAATTTATCACAAAGTCTTCCTCTTATTCTGTATGTATTGATTGCATTTATTTTACCTGTTTTTAATTTAGACCAACCTCTGGTATTTGCAAGATTAAGTTCACTTTTTTTTTCAGTTATTATTCTAATATTTGGTATTTATAGTGATTTTATTAATTATAAATTTTCTTTAGAAAAATCAAAGAAAGTATTAAAAGAATATATTAATTATCCGAAAAATATTTTGCCAAGTAAAGCAATAAATATGATTTCAAAAAATTCAATAGACATATTTATATCTATTTTATTTGGAAATGCAATTCTTGGAATTTTTTCAATTAGCAGAAGGATAGTTTCAATACCTGAAATGGTGATCTCAAGACCTTTGGAAACCTACTTCAGAAGAATGGTTTTTACTAATAATACTTTAAATAAAAAAAAATTAGAAATAACTTTTTTTAAATATTTTAAAAATATAACTATATCCTCACTTTTTGTTTATTTATCACTCGTATTTATAGCTCCTATAATTTTACCTTATATCTTTACAGGGAAAGAATGGGGAAATATAATTCCTGTAGTTACTGTCCTAAGTCTTGGTTATACTGTTAGCTTTGTTGTTGTTCCCTTTATGAGTGTTTTCAGAATTTTAAAGAGAGAAAAATATGAGATGATATTTCAAGCTGTTTTCTTTTCCGCAATTTCAATATTGTTTATCTCTGTAATTGTTTTCGATTTAAAATACAATCATTTTATTGAGTTATTTAACATTCAAAGAATAATCGTATTTGTTATTTGCCTTATTTTAATTTTAAAACTAATTTTAAAAAAAAGAAAATGAAAGAATATAAATATACGGTAATAGGAGCCGGAATCATAGGATTGAGTATTGTAAATGAACTTCTTAAAAGAGGTGTGATCGGTCATGATATTTTATTAGTTGAAAAAGAAAACTTCATAAATCTTCATCAGACTGGAAGAAATAGTGGTGTTATTCATTCTGGTATTTATTACGAATATGGTTCTGAAAAGCAAAAAAACTGCTTAAGAGGATATGATTTAATGATAGAATATTTAAATCAAAATCAAATTGATTACAAGTTAACAGGAAAATTAATAGTTGCAACGAACGTTCTAGAGGTTGATAATTTAAATAAGCTAATAATTAAGGCTAAAAAGTCAAATATTGATATAGATATTTTGAATGCTAATGATTTGAAAAAGTATGATAATCGTGTTTCAGGTTTAAAAGCTATTTTTGTAAAAAAAACAGGTATTACTGATTATACTAAAGTAACAGAATGTTTGCTGAAAAGTATTATTGAAAAAAAGGTGACCATTGAATATAATTGTAAACCTATATCATATGATAAAGATATTTCATTTCTTAAACTTTCAAATGGAAACGTTATTAAAACAGATAAAATAATTAATTCATCTGGTAGTAATTGTGATTATGTTTACGAAGTTCTGGAAGAAGAAAAATCGCCTATTAAAATATTACCTTTTAGAGGAGAATATTATTCTTTAAAACCAAGCATTAAATTTGATATACCTATTTATCCTGTTCCTAATCCTGATTTCCCTTTTCTTGGAATTCATATAACACCTTCAATAAATGGCAATAGTAGTGTTGGACCAAATGCAATCTTACAATTTAAGAAAGACAGTTATTATAAATCAGCTTTCGATTTTTCTTTTTTTATAAAAACTATATTTAGCGTTGGCTTGTTAAAATTAATAATTAAATATAGAAAAATAGCTTTGAAAGAATTGTATAAACAAAGTAGGTTTAGTTATTATGAAAAGGAAGTTAAAAAATATTGGCCAGGTTTTAATCAAAAATATATAGAAAGTTACTATTTCGGTCTACGAGCTCAAGCCCTAGATTCTGGAGGTTTAGTTGACGATTTTATTTTAACAAATAAAAGTGATCAAATATTTCATATTTTAAATGCCCCATCTCCTGCTGCAACAAGTTGCTTTTCAATTGCTGAAAGTGTAATCAATAGAATATTAGAAAATGAAAAATATAATTAGTATTAGTGGATTTGGTTGGAGTGGAAGCACTGCGGCTAGAGATTTATTAAGAGAGTATTCAGGAATTACACATTTTACAGACAAAAAAAACTCTTTCAAAGAATATAGCTTAAGTTATGATCCTAATGGTTTTATTGATTTATATTCAAAATTAGTTCAAAATTGGAATTTTTTAAATGTGGATAAAGCGATTAAAGATCACGTAACATATTTTAATTCAATTTCTTCAAAAAAAAATTTTATTAATTATCATGGATTATATCTAGATGATTTTTTTAAAGTAAATTCTAAATCGTTGCATAAACAGTTTATAAATAAAATAACGTTATTTAATTATACTTTTTCTTCAAGAGTGAATTCTTTATATAAAAGTATTCCTCAAAAATTAGTTTTTAAAATCATAAATAGAACAAGTTATTATAATCAAAAGTCGTTATTTTCAAATATTACAGAAGAAGATTTTTTTTTAGAATTAAGGGTCTTTCATAAAAAGATGTTTAATCAAATTATCGAGAAAAACGACCTCATGTTAGAAAAGGCCGTTCCAGTGAATAATATTAATTTAGTATCTAATTTTTTTGATAACTTAAAGGTTCTAGTTGTAGACAGGGATCCTAGGGATACTTTTGTTGAAATGAGTAAAAGAAAAACTCTTTTCTGGGGTGATACTAGAAATATAACTAACGAACAAGTTTTAAATTTTGCCCAATGGAAAAAGGCCATGACAACTAAAGGAGGTGTTAATGAAATACCATTTAATAAATTGATTAGATTAAAGTCTGATGCATTAGTTTTAAAAATAAAATTTGAAGAATTAGTTTTGAATTATGAAAAAATAAAGCCTTTAATCGAGGAATTAGTTGATAAAACTAGTAATGATCATATTTATAAATATGATTTTTTTGATCCTAAAAAATCTAAAAATAATATTGGTATTTGGAAGAACTATCATAATCAAAATCATATAAATATAATTTCTAAAGTTTTTAGAAACTAATCTTTTGCTCAACTTCATTTAAATTTGGGTGTTTTAATTTTTTAAATACCTATTAATGTTTAGATTTAAAGTATATGAGACATCAGTAGAGTTTTTTACAAAAAATATTTCAAACAATGATCATTATTATTTCAGTTATTGCATTTTATTTATCGTTCAGGTTATTTAAAATAGCTGCCGGTACAATGGATTTAACAAAGATAAATATGATATCTTCCATGTATTATGCAAATATTCTTATACCATATTTCCTTTCCTCAATATTTATTTACTATAATATAGATAATCACTATTTAATCAATAAAATTGATGATAACTCGAACTCCCTCAAAATAGCTTACTATGTTTTAATCTATACTATTATAGCTCTTCCTTTTGGTATGATATTAGCTAATATAATATTTAAAGTTAATCCTAAAGTATTTTATTTAGAATTTATAAATAGACCAATCACTTTTTTAAATTCTCCAAAAGATGCACGCCATAAGTTTTTTTTAAACCTATCGGTGCTGATATGCTTTATAGCTATAGCTTATGTTTTTCTGACAATAGGCAGCATACCTTTTTTAAATATTTCAGGTATGACCACAAACGAACTTTTATTTATCAGAAAAGAGGTAGGTAGAGGTTTCACTGGAATAGATCTAATAAAGGATTTATTTGCTTTGATATTAATGCCAATTTTAACTTATACTTTTTACATCAATTACAAAATATCAAATAATAAAAAACAGTTAATCATGTTTATTATTATGTTTATGACTAGCGTATTAACTCTAACCTATAATTTTGCAAAAGCACCTTTAATAATATTTTTAATTAATTTTTTATTTCTAAAAGTATTAATTGATGGGCAAGTGCCTAAAAAATTTTTTATTTTTAGTGGATTATTTATTTGTGGTTTAATCATCGTAAATTATTTAGTACTTACCAAATTATCTATTGATCAACTTACCGGTTTTACTAATGGTCCCATGGGGAGAGTGTTTTTTACACAATCTGCGGGCTTTTATTTAACATTTGATGCATTTCCTAAATATCGTGATTTTATTGGATTAGAAAGCATGTCTAATTTTTTCTCAAGTAGCATACTTGGAACTGAAAAACTTGTTAGGTCTGGTGAACAACTTCAAATTATCTATAATAATTCATCTTATAAAGCTGGTTTAACAGGAACAATTAATTCATTATTTGTAGCGGAAGCTTATGCTAATTTTGGCTTTTTTGGTGTTTTAGTTGCACCTATCTATGTTGGTTTTTTAACACAGTTCTTCTTTATAAAGCTTTTTTCTCAAAAAAAAATACCAATTATTATAGCTATTATTACTTATTTTAGTTTTAGAAGTTTAATTAATGGTGGTTTTAATGATTATTTATATAACCCTCTATATGTTTCATTAATAACTGTTATAGCAATATTACTTTTTTTATCAAAAAAATTCAGATTCAATTCATGAAAAAAATCATATTCCATATTCCGTATAAAATTAATTTAAATATTTTTTCAACCCCCAATATTAGGCCTCAAAAATTAATTAATTCTTTTATTCAAAAAGGATTTGATGTTAAAGTAATTTCGGGTTTTCATAAAGAAAGAAAAAAAATTATTTATGAAATTAAAGAGGATATAAAGAATGGTGTAAAATATGATTTTTTATATTCTGAGTCATCAACAATGCCTACATTGTTAACTGATGAAAATCATCTTCCTAAATACCCTTTTCTATTAGATTTTAGTTTTTTTAGATATTGTAAGCGAAATAATATCCCGATTGGATTATTTTACAGAGATATTCATTGGAAATTCAAACAATTTGAAATTGAAAAGTATTCTTTGAAATATTTTATTTCTATTTTTTTTTATAAGTTAGATTTGTTTTTTTATTCAAAATTGCTAGATGTACTATTTCTTCCTTCTTTAAATATGATGAACTATTTAAAAAATTTAAAAAACATTAAAAATGTTGTAGCATTGCCATCTGGACATGATAAGTCTACTCTACCAATAAATAAGGACAAAAATTCAAATTTAAGAATTTTATATGTGGGAGGATTAAATGAAATGTATGATCTTAAATTGCTAATTAAGTCTATTTATGAACTTAATAATAGTAAGATTTTTTTAGATATATGCACTAGAGAAAGTGATTATTTAAAAGTTAAAGATGAATACAAGTTATATTTTGAAAACAATAATAATATAAAGTTATATTTCTCAAGTGGTGATCAATTAGATTTATTATATTCTAAAGCAGATATTTGCTCTTTGTTTGTCAGACCACATGAATATTGGAATTTTACAATGCCTTATAAATTATTGGAATATATATCTAAAGGAAAACCTATAATTGTATCCTCAGGATCATATGTTTCAAAAATAATTAAAGATAATTCTCTGGGGCCTATTGTTATTTATGAAAAAAATCAATTACAAAGAGTTTTATTAGAAATTTTAAATGATAAATCGATCTTAGATAAATATAATGAGCCTATAAATAAGTATTTTGAACTTAACAAATGGGAAGAGAGAGTTGAAATAATTACTAATAATTTAGAATGAATATATTGATATTAGCTGATGCCAATTCAGCTCACACTCAGAAATGGATAAATGGTTTAATTAATGATGAAAACATAAATATATACTTATGGTCTATCAATAAATTTGATCCATCTTTTTATCCAATAGTTAAAAATTTAAAAATTAAATCTTATGGAGATATTCAGGGTAACAAATCCTATTTTAAAAAAATACTTTATTTAAAATATTTTTTTAGTCTAGTGAAAATTAAAAACAAGTTTAATCCAGATATTATACACGCGCATTATGCTTCCAGTTATGGACTTATTGGATCTTTGTTGTGTTTTAAAAATTATATAATTTCTATTTGGGGTTCAGATGTTTTTGATTTCCCTAAAGATTCTTTTTTAAATAAATGGATTATAAAATATAATTTTAAAAAAGCTAAAATATTACTGTCAACAAGTGAAATAATGGCTAATGAATCTCTAAAATATACTAAAAAGAACATCACTGTTGTTCCTTTTGGTATTGATTTAGAAGTATTTAAAAAAGTTGAAGTTTTAAAAGAAAATTTCACTATTGGAACAATTAAAACTCTAGAAGTTAAATATGGTATAGATACTTTAATAAAGGCATTCAAAATATTTAAAGATAAATATCCAAATTTAATTACGGAATGTATAATAGTAGGTGAGGGTAGTGAAATTAATTCCTTAATTAGTTTGTGTAATAAAAACAATATAAGTAACGATGTTAAATTTGTTGGAAGAGTTAAATATTCAGAGGTACCTGAATGGCATAACAAATTAGATGTTTATTTATCTCTTTCACGTCTAGATAGCGAAAGTTTTGGTGTTTCTGCTATTGAAGCTGGAGCTTGTGAGGTACCTGCTATTGTCTCAAATGTTGGTGGTCTACCATATGTAGTAAAGAATAATATTACAGGTATTGTAATTGAAAAAGATAACCCGGAAGAAGCAGCTGAAGCGATAGAGAAATTATATTTAAATAGAGTTCTTAGATTAGAGATGGGTAGAAATGCCAGAATACGTGTTGATAAAACATATAATTTTAATGATAATTTAAAACAGATGATCAATATTTATAAAAATTCAATTAATCATTTATGATAGCTGAATTAATTTCAATTATAACACCATGTTACAATTCAAATGATTTTATTTCTGAAACAATAGACTCAGTTATTAATCAATCTTATAAAAATTGGGAACTTCTTATAATAGATGATTGCTCTACTGATAATTCAGTTGAGATAATACAAAAATATTTAGAAAAAGATTCCAGAATTAAGTTATTTATAAATAATAAAAACAGTGGAGCTGCAGTTTCAAGAAATTTCGGCTTATTAAAATCTTCTGGAAGATTTATTTCTTTTATTGATAGTGATGACTTATGGGAGCCTCTAAAACTAGAGATTCAAATTAATTTTATGTTAGATAATAACTGTCCTATTTCATTTACTAATTATAAACTAATTGATGAGAAAGGTGTTTCATTAAACAAAACAATAAAAGTTGTTAAAGAAATAGATTATTATGGGTACTTAAAAAATACAATTATAGGAATGTCTACTTCTATGATAGATTTGACTAAAACAGAAAATTTTGAATTTAAAAATATAAGAACTAGACAAGATACATATTTATGGATAACCCTTCTTAAGAGAGGTTTGATAGCTCATGGATTAAATACGACTCTTGTGAATTATCGAGTTAGAAAAGATTCAATTTCAGCAAATAAATATAAAGCAGCAAAACAGGTTTGGAAATTATATTATAATTTAGAGAAATTAGGATTAATAAAGTCCACTTATTATTTTGTATATTATATATCTAACGCAATTAAAAAAAGAATTTTATAATGAAGATACCATTTTGCCTTCCATTAATAGATAAAGATGTAAATCAAGAAGTCCTTTCTTGTTTGAATGAAACAGGCTGGCTTACAACAGGACCTAAAGTAAAAGAGTTAGAGGACCAAATAACGGAATTATGTCAAACGAGTTCTACGATATGTGTAAATTCTTGGACCTCAGGAATGTTGCTTTTAATAAGATGGTTAGATCTGGACGAAGATGATGAAATTATTGTACCCACATATACTTATGCAGCTTCAGCATTTTCGGTAATTAACTCTCGTGTTAAATGTGTCTTTGTTGATGTTAATAGTGATTTTACAATCAATATTGATGAAGTCGAAAAAGCCATCACTAAAAATACAAAAGCAATTATGCCTGTAGATTTAGGAGGACTTCCTGCTGATTATATTGCACTTAATAGCCTTCTAAATAAAGAAAATGTTAAAAGTAAATTTAATCCAAAAACAGATTTTCAAAGAAAAACAGGTAGGCCTATCGTTATTTCAGATGCTGCACATTCTATTGGATCTTTAATTAATGGAGTTCCAACGCCCTTATTTTCAGATTTCAGCGTTTTTTCTTTTCATTCAGTTAAAAATATCACCACTGGTGAAGGTGGTGCAATAACTTTTAAGATTTTTGGTGAGGTACAAGATGGATTAATACTTAAAGAATTAAGATTATTATCCTTAAATGGTCAAAACAAAACTGCCTTCGAAAAAAATTCGATAGGTGGCTGGAAATATGATATTACCACCAATGGATTGAAAGTAAATATGCCAGATATTAATGCTGCTATTGGATTGGCTCAAATTAAAAAATATAAAAGTATTTTATTACCTGAGAGAGAGCAGATTTTTTTTAAATATAATTCAATTTTATCTCAACATTCATGGGCTATATTGCCAACCTTTACTGTTAATAATAGAAAATCATCATGTCATTTGTATCAATTACGAATTGAAGGTTTTGAAGAACAGCAGAGAGATGAATTGATAAGTAGGCTGGCGTCTATAAATATAGGCGTTAATGTTCATTATATTCCACTTCCTATGCTATCGTATTTTAAAAGTATTGGATTAGATATAAAAGATTTCCCATCATCTTATAACCTTTATAAGAATGAGATTTCTTTGCCAATATATAATGATCTCTCCATCGAAAGCGTTGAATACGTTTGTGAAAAATTAATTAAAATTGTTAATGAAATAATCAAATAAATGAATATAAGTAAATTCCTTTCTACTAGGGTTCGTAATATTAAAATAAATCCTTTTTTAGAAGATTTAACAGCACAAAAGAATTTTTTACATTCTCAAATTAATGATAAAAAAATTCTTGTAATTGGAGGCGCAGGAACTATTGGCTCGAGCTATATCAAACAAATTTTAAAATATAAACCTTCAAGAATTACCGTAGTAGATATTAATGAGAATGGTTTAACTGAATTAACTAGAGATCTTCGAAGTTCGAACTTATTAGACTATAATCCTTCATACATCACATATCCGGTCAATTTATTGAGTAATACATTTGATAAAATATTTAAATCAGATACTTGGGATGTTGTTTCAAATTTCTCAGCCCATAAACATGTGCGTTCTGAAAAAGATAAAATTTCTGTAGAGGCCCTAATTAAAAACAATGTTTTTGGGGCCATCAAACTTTTAAATCTTTGTGAAGTAAATCCACCAAATTATTTTTTTAGTGTTTCTACGGATAAAGCGGCCAATCCAGTAAATATTATGGGAGCCTCAAAAAGCTTAATGGAAAAACTGATATTATCAAAGAAGAATAATTTTAGAGTTTCAACTGCTCGATTTGCCAATGTTGCTTTTTCTAATGGAAGTTTGTTAGACGGTTTCATATATAGACTAAATAAAAAACAACCGCTGTCTTGCCCAGAAGATATTAAACGCTTTTTTGTGACTCCAGAACAATCGGGCCAAATATGTTTATTAGCTACATTTTTAGGAGACTCAGGAAATATTTTCTTCCCTAAATTAGATTTTCATAAAGATCAAATCTATTTTAAGGACATCGCTTTAGATTACTTAAAAGAAGAAGGGCTTGAGCCAATATATATGAATTCAGAAAAAGAAGCGAAAGAGTATGATATTGATAGTAATTTAGAGAAGTATCCTATTTATTTTTTCAAAACAGATACTTCAGGTGAAAAAACATATGAGGAGTTCTATACAGAGGAGGAAGATTATAATATAAAAAAATACGATTCACTTGGATTTATTAACACACCAAAAGTTCAAATATCATTTGAAGAGGTTGAAGCTAGTTTTGACGCTATTTTCAGTAATTCAAAATCAGAAAAATTAGATATAATCAAAGTTATTAAAAGGTATGTTCCAGATTTTATGCACATAGAAACTGGTAAACATCTAGATCAAAAAATGTAAGTTATGCCAAGAATTATTGATGTATTATTATCACTTTTAGCACTTTTAGTCTTATTGCCGCTCTTTATACCAATAGTTGTTATACTCCTTTTAACAGGGGAGCATAAGGTGTTTTATTCGCAAACTAGAGTAGGTTATAAGAATAAGGATTTTAAAATACTAAAATTTGCAACTATGCTCTCAAATAGTGCAAATATGGGGTCTGGGAGCTTAACCCTTAAAAATGATCCAAGAGTTTTACCTTTTGGTTCCTTTTTGAGAAAGACAAAAATAAATGAATTACCTCAAATACTAAATATTATAATTGGTGATCTGTCTATAGTTGGTCCGAGACCACAGATGCAAGTTGACTTTGAAAAGTATTCAGATGATGTTCAGGGAAAAATATATAATGTGAGACCAGGTTTAACAGGTATTGGTTCTATTATTTTTAGAGATGAAGAGTCTTTAATCTCAGTTGCATCTGAAGACGAAAATCCTCATGATTTTTATAAAAGAGTAATTGCTCCATATAAAGGAGAATTAGAGATGTGGTATCAAGAAAAACGTTCTTTAATTTTAGACTTTCAATTAATTTTTATGACGGCTTGGGCTATAGTATCTCCAGAAACAAAACTTTATGAAAAATGGTTTAATGATTTACCTAAACGAAGTTTTTAATTGAACATCCCACTCAGTCCATAATGAGCAAAAAATGCAGGAAAAAAATCC
>Ga0075446_10000981_pt1 | contig 11544 bp, 9 predicted proteins | sample CoawatmetaG05DNA_FD_71590 | JGI IMG/M metagenome (GOLD analysis project Ga0075446, IMG submission 71590) | Marine microbial communities from the West Antarctic Peninsula - Coastal water metaG058-DNA | ecosystem: Environmental > Aquatic > Marine > Coastal | place: Atlantic Ocean: West Antarctic... | reverse complement strand
AGAGTCAAATTTGTTCCTCTTTTAATTTTTAATCTTTCAATAGTATATGAAAATAGGCATTGTATGTTATCCAACATTTGGAGGAAGTGGCGTTGTAGCTACAGAGTTAGGAATGGCTTTGGCAGAGAAAGGACATGAGGTTCATTTTATTACGTATAATCAACCAGTTCGATTGGATTTCTTGTCTCATAACCTACATTTTCATCAGGTGGTAATAGAAGAGTATCCGCTGTTTGAATACCAGCCTTATGAACTAGCGCTTTCTACGAAGATGGTGGAAGTTGTTAGAAAACACGATTTAGAAGTTTTACATGTTCACTATGCTATTCCACATGCGTATGCCGCATACATGGCAAAACAAATGTTAAGAGAGAAAGGATTAGATGTAAAAGTTGTCACCACTTTGCACGGTACAGATATTACTTTGGTTGGTAGTCATCCAACCTATAAATCGGCAGTAGAGTTTAGTATTAATAACTCTGATGTTGTTACTGCTGTCTCTAACAACTTAAAAGAAACTACAAATAAGTTATTCAATATTACAAAAGACATTAGAGTCATTTATAATTTTATTGATGTAGCAAAATATGAGAATGCGCACAAAGAGGAATGTAAGCGAATTGCATTGGCGCAACCACACGAAAAAATATTTACACATGTAAGTAATTTCAGACCTGTAAAAAGGGTAGAAGATGTGGTTAAAATTTTTAGTGAGGTAAGAAAAGAGATACCTGCCAAATTATTAATGATTGGTGAAGGACCAGAGCGTGCAAAAGCAGAAAAGTTGGTAAAAGAATTAAACATCGTAGAAGATGTTTTCTTTCTAGGAAATAGTACAGAGGTGGCTAAAATATTATGCTACACAGATGTTTTTCTACTGCCTTCTCAAACAGAGAGTTTTGGTTTGGCAGCTTTGGAAGCAATGGCTGCAGGAACTGCGGTAATATCTACAAATACAGGAGGATTACCAGAGGTTAATATTCATGGAGAAACTGGATATTTAAGTAATTTAGGTGATGTTGCAGACATGGCAAAAAATGCAATTTCAATTGTAAAAGACGCTGCTGTTTTAGAAAAATTTAAGCAAAATGCTAAAAACCATACCAAGCAATTTTCTTTAGAAAGTATTCTGCCGGTGTACGAAGAAATTTATAAATCTTGTTATAAAAGTACGGCATCATAGAAATGCTCAAATACAAAGTTTGAACCTTTTTATAATGTACTTTTCGATTGCCTTGTATCCCTAAAAAATGTCTAATTAAAAGGATGATTTTATTTGGTTTTTTTATGAAGTCTTTCTAAAACCTTTTTAGAAATAGGAGGCACAAGGTTTTAAGTACGAAGGGCTCTCAATATTTTTAAAAATGTTGGTTATGAGTAAAAACTGCCTAGGAAAAAACTAAAAGTACCGGTCATTTTTATAGTATTAATAATGAATAGGATTGTTTATTAAAAATATGACACAAAATATAAATTAGGTCACTTATTTTTTTATCTTTCAACTTCTAAATAAATCAAATAAATTAATGAAGAAATTAGCGCTACACTGGAAAATTTTATTGGGAATGGTACTTGGTATCCTTTTTGGATTTATCATGAATACTGTTGATGGTGGAAAGGACTTTGTCATCGATTGGATCAAACCATTCGGAACCATATTTATCAACCTTTTAAAGTTAATTGCAGTGCCTTTAATATTGGCTTCATTAATTAAAGGAATATCAGACTTAAAAGATATTTCTAAAATTAAGAAAATGGGCTTAAGAACCATTATGATTTATGTTGGTACTACTTTAGTTGCCATTTTTATTGGTTTGGCTATTGTAAATATTGTAAAACCAGGAGCTGGAATGTCTGCGGATACGATTGAAAAAATCAAGGCAAAATATGAAACAGATTTAGGGGTTACAGATAAATTAGTAAAAGCTTCTGCTCAAAAAGACGCAGGTCCGTTGCAAGCTTTGGTAGATATTTTTCCAAGTAATATTTTTCAGTCTTTTGTAGATGCAAGTATGCTTCAAATCATCTTTTTTGCAATGTTTGTTGGTATTTCTCTCTTATTAATTCCAGAGAAAAAAGCAAAGCCATTGGTAGACTTTTTTGATTCTTTAAATGAAATGGTCATGAAAATGGTTGATTTAATTATGCTTTTTGCGCCGTATGCTGTTTTTGCATTGTTAGCAAACGTAATTATAGCCTTTGACGATACCGAGATTCTCTTAAAATTATTAGTTTATGCGCTCTGTGTAGTGGGTGGATTATTATTAATGATTGGTTTCTATCTAATTTTAGTAAGTGTATACACTAAAAAATCACCTTTGTGGTTTTTAAAGCAAATTAGTCCAGCACAACTATTGGCCTTCTCTACAAGTTCTAGTGCAGCAACACTGCCAGTAACAATGGAAAGAGTAGAAGAGCATTTAGGGGTAGATAAAGAAGTTTCTGGATTTGTTTTGCCAGTAGGTGCAACTATTAATATGGATGGTACAAGTTTATACCAAGCAATTGCTGCGGTATTTATCATGCAAGTAATATGGCCAGAAGGCCTTACTTTTTCAAATCAATTGGTAATTGTGTTAACAGCATTATTAGCTTCTATTGGTTCCGCTGCTGTGCCAAGTGCAGGTATGGTTATGTTGGTAATTGTATTAGAATCTGTTGGTTTTCCGGAAGAATTATTACCTATTGGATTGGCATTAATTTTTGCTGTAGACAGGCCTTTAGACATGATGAGAACTACCGTAAATGTAACTGGAGACGCTACCGTTTCTATGATGGTTGCTAAATCTTTAGGGAAATTGAGAGACAAACCTGAAGAGAAAAACTGGGATGACAATTATGACAAAGTGAAGTAATTGTTAGTTTATCGTTGTAGTTGGAGTTTGCAGTAGCAGTAACAGTTTTCATTCTTAAATGGTTAGCGCTCGTTTTTAACGAGTGCAAGTAAGTAAACTATTTGGTTGTTTTTATTGCAGGATGGAGTAAAATTTCATTAAATAAATGCAAGGTTTCGCCTTTAAAAGCCTCTTATAACATGTCTTTAAAAATGAATAAACCGTTAGTTTCTGTAGATTGGTTGCATACAAATTTAGGGAATGAGAAACTCATTGTTTTAGACTGTACAATTCCGAAAGGAACTTCCGTTGATTTAACTCCTGATAAAAAGACCCAAATTAAAGGCGCTCTTTTTTTTGATATAGAAAATACTTTTTCTGATACGCAATCAGCATTTCCAAATACCGTTTTATCGCCAGAGGCATTTGAAGAAAAGGCACAAGAGTTGGGAATAGGTCAGGGCGCTATTGTTATTTGTTATGACGATTTAGGAATCTATGCTTCGCCAAGAGTTTGGTGGATGTTTCAGTTAATGGGTTTTAAAAATATAGCAGTTTTAGATGGTGGTTTTCCTGCATGGAAAGCAGCAGGATTTCCTGTTGAAACTTCAAAAAAGCGTCAATTAAAAAGAGGCGATTTTAAAACAATATACCAGCCTAAAAAATTAAGGTATACACAAGACGTTGTGAAAGCTGTAGATAATGCTGACGTTTTAATTGTAGATGCACGTTCTGAAGGAAGATTTAATGGAACAGCACCAGAACCAAGAAAAGACTTAAAAAGCGGACATATGCCCAATGCTATAAGTTTGCCATTTGGGGAAGTTCAGCAAAATGGAAAAATGAAATCAGTTGCTGAGCTCAAACATATTTTCAATAGCTTCAAGAAGCATCAAGAAATTATTTTTACCTGTGGTTCAGGAATCACTGCAGCTATTTTAAATTTAGGTGCAACCATTGCAGAGGTAAAGCATACTGCAATATATGATGGTTCTTGGACGGAATGGGCAAGTACAAAAGGGACTTCAATGGTACCGTAACTTTAAGTGTTTTTTCCTGTAAGGTTTTTAGAACCTTGGAGGTCTTCATAAAAACACCTAAAATATTTTAGAATCTGTAGACCTGCATAAAGAACCCTGCAAAACTTTAAAATCTTGCAGGGGTCGCTTCAATATCAAAAAATTAAATTTTAATAATGCTTACTCCCTTTCTGGACTTGCATCAATGGCTTCAATCATTTCGATAGCTGCTGCTCTTGGAGGATATTTTTTTGAAACTAAATAGCCTACAAGCATTGCAACTAAAAATGAGGGAGCAAGTACATTAAGAGCCACAAAATATTCTCCAATAACGGGCAACTCTTGAAACACAAAATTGAAGAGTATTACTGCTATAAATCCTGAAATCATAGAGGCAATAGCTCCTTTTTCAGAGTACCCTTTCCAGAAAAGAGAGAGAATAATTACCGGACAAAAAGTGGCTGCAATGCCAGACCAACCGAATAAAATTACCCAAAATATTTGCCTATCTGGAGAGACATAATTCATAATCATAGCAATGATCAAGGCTGTAAAAGCCATGATAACCGTAGAAATTCTAGAAATTTTTGTCAGGCTTTCATCTTTTATATTGGGTCTAAATATTTTCTGATAAAAATCTCTTGTAATTGCACTTGAAGCCAATATTAATAAAGAATCTATGGTAGACATTATTGCCGATAAAACTATAGCCACAAAAATAGCGACTAAAATTGTGGGTAAAAACTCTTCTGTAATCATACTCAATACATTTTCGCCACTATTCCCTAAAATAGCTTCAGGATCTTGTCCTTCCTTTGTAAAATAAATACGTGCAAGAATTCCTATGGTTACAGCTGCGGCATCTGTTAATAAGGTAAAAGCGGTTGCTACCCATTTTCCTTTGTCTATTTCTTTTTCGTTTTTTATAGACATAAATCGCACATATACCTGTGGCGAACCAAGAAACCCCAAACCAATCATAGAAAATCCTAGAATTGTAAAAAGATTCATATAACCGTTTGTACTTCTTCCCATTATTTGCGTTAACGTTGGATCTATTGCATTTAAACCAGCCGTAACTCCTGCACCATGATCCATAGAAAACCAAACAACTATTGGTAATAATACCAAGCCTAAAAACATAAGTAATCCTTGAAATAAATCGGACCATACGGCAGCTACAAAACCACCAATAAAAATATAGGCGAGTACAATTATAAACCCTATTAAAGCACCTATTTTGTAGTCAATTCCTAACATCGATTTAAAGGCAACACCCGTTACGTCTATTTGTGAGGCTACATAAATAACAATAAAAACAACAAGAATAGAAGCGGCTACAATTCTAAGTGTGTGGGTAGACGTTTTAAAATGACTTTGTAAATAATCTGGAATTGTAATGGCTCCATAAGCATCAGATCTTTTTTTGAACCGTTTTGCCATAAATTGCCAAGAAACAAAAACACCAAGCAGTTCTCCAATAACAACCCAATATGCAGAATACCCTGCCATTGCACCCATTCCTGTCAATCCAATGAGCAACCAACCAGATTCTCCTGTGGCTCTTGCAGAAAAGGCAACTGCCCAAAAACCCATTTTTTTTCCTCCAACATAATAATCGCTCATACTCTTAATACGGCGAGAAGCTAAAATTCCTATTAAAAATAAAATTCCAACATACACTGCCAATACGGCAATTTTAATCGTAAAATTTTCGTCTTGCATTGTGTTCTATATTTAAGTTTTATTTTGAATTAAATGATGTGTAAAAATAGATGAGATGGTAATTAAAAGCGTTTTTTGCCATCCGAAAAGTAGTCAAAATTATATAATTTTTAATGATTTTAGGTTTAAATCGTATGAAAAATACCTTAAAATAGAATTAAAAAGTATAAAAATCACTATATTTGAAACTTGAGTATAATCCATAAGAAAGCTAAAAATACAGAGTTGAATCTAGGTATTAACTTTAAAATAAGGCTTTAAACGAACAAAAAAATAGCAATATATTATTTTGAATTCTAACGAAAACAAGACGACAACACTTCAAAATTTAAACGAGTTAATTACTGCACTAGCGGATGGAGAGAGGACGACCTACAACCACATAATTCATTCTTTACAATTAAAAGCACCTGCTTTTGAAAAATATGCTTTTTGGTCTAACGAGTGTTATACTAGAAATTGCATTGCAGATACTGAAAAATTTGAGTTGATTTTAATTTGCTGGTGTGAAGGGCATCGAACTGCCATTCATGATCATGGTGGAGAAGAGTGTTGGGTAAAAGTTATTGAAGGAGAATTTAGTGAAACTATTTATAAGAAAGATGAATCTGATGGATTAAGTCTTGTGAAATCTACTATTTCTAAAGTGAATGACATTACCTATATGAAAGACTTTATGGGGTTTCATCGCTTAGAAAATATCGCAAAAAAAAGAAGCATGTCACTTCATTTGTATGCCAAGCCAATTCGAAACTGTAATATTTTTAACGAAGTTTCAAAAACGTTTGAAAACAAGGAGTTAGATTACGATACCACTGCATAATTATTAATAAAAGTTAAAAGAAAAGAAAAAGTATGTCTAATAAGATGAGGAGTGACTTGGCGCTATTTAACGAGCTAGTTGAGGTTTTAATTACGGAAGAAGCAGCTAATCCGGTTGCAGAAAGGATTGTTTCAGATGAGTTGTTTGATACCATTGACCTCTCCTTAAATGACGGAGCAATGATAGATGATGATTTTAAGGCGTTGTTAAGTAAGGTATTGGTTTCAACACCAAAAACAGCAACAAATTTATTTTTCAATCAGCTTTTCGGAGGCAGACAAAGCAAAGCCATTTTAGGAGATTTATTGGCTGTTATGCTAAATAATAGCATGTATACTTATAAAGTTGCAGGACCTCAAGTAGGCATCGAACAAGAAATTATTAGACAATCTTGTGACTTAATTGGCTATGGAGCTAAGAGTAACGGTACCTTTCCAACAGGTGGTTCTATGAGTAATTACATGGGTTTAATTATGGGGCGTGATGCAAAAGATCCGCTTTGTAGGTTAAACGGAATGTCTAAACCGTTAATTATTTACACTTCGGAAGAATGCCATTATTCAAATGCTAAAAATGCAAGTTTTGCAGGAATCGGAAAAAATAACATTCGATATATAAAGGCAGATGCAGTGGGAAGAATGCTTCCAGAAGATTTAGAAGCGCAAATAAAAGAGGATATAAAAAACGGTGGAATTCCAACATATGTAAATGCTACTGCAGGTACAACGGTTTTAGGTGCTTTTGATCCTTTAGATGCAATTGCAGACATTACAGAAAAGTATAATATTTGGTTGCATGTAGATGGTGCTTATTGCGGAAGTGTAATTTTTAGTGAGAAATACAAACACTTGGTAAAGGGGGTAGAAAGGTCTAATTCTTTTAGTTACAACGCACATAAAATGCTGGGTACACCGTTAACGTGTTCTATTATCTTAGTGAACGATAAAAAACATTTGCATGATTCTTTTAGCAATGATGCCGATTATTTATACCAAACAGATGGAGATGATTTTAATTTAGGAAAAACTTCTTTTCAGTGCGGAAGAAGAAATGATGCATTAAAATTTTGGACGCTCTGGAAATCTATAGGGACAAAAGGTTTAGAGCAGATTGTAGACCAGCAATTTGATTTGGCAAATGTTGCCTTAGACTATATTAGAAGCAATTCTGATTATACTTTGTATAGTTTTGATGATTCTATTTCTGTTTGTTTCAATTATAAAAACATAGATCCAACCGCCCTTTGTACTGCTTTATATGAGCACCAAATTACAGTGGTAGGTTTTGGTTCTTTTGAAGAAGATACCTTTATTAGATTGGTAACAATTAATGCCAATAATGAAAAAGTAGATATTTTAAATTTCTTTAAAGTTTTAGAAGATTTTGCTGATAAAACGCCAAACTTGGCTCAGTTAGCTGAGTTAAGTGTTTAAAGTTATTTTATAAAATTAAATAAAAACGTCACTTTTAAGTGGCGTTTTTTGTTTTTAAACGTTTTACCTTTGCACCATGAGTGATTTTAATGAATTTTTTGAAGCCCTGCAGCAAAGCGTTGCCAATGACGATTTTGTAAAACTAACCATTAGTAAACCCATCAAAAAAAGTGAAGGGCTCTTAAATGTATATGTCCGATTTTTTGAAGTTGATGGCAAACAAGTTTTTGAATTCAAATACCGTCATATAACTGAAAATATATTTAAAAAATTATCCTTATCTACTGCTAAAATCGAATTAGAAAAACTGCTTTTGAATACTTTTAGAACAGGAACCTTATTTACTTTAAATTTCGATTTATTGGTAATGGTCTCTAAAAAGAAGTTAGTTTCTTGCAGAGACACAGCACCTAGTTTTAGAAATAAGTTACCCGAAATTCCTCGAGAATCTTAAGAGTACATACTTGTTCTTTTAATGTTTCATTTTTAATGTAGTTGGTTAAGGCGCTTTTTTAGTAAAAACCTACTTTGTTCGTATCCTTTATAAAGAGTATATTTGGATAAAACGAATCAAAAATGAAAAGAATAGTACCACTATGTTTTCTCGCATTATTTTTGTTGCCCGGGTTCATACAGAGTCAAAACCTGACCAAAAACAAAAAACAACTAGTACAATCTATTGAAAAACACGAAGCCAATTTAATTGAGATTAGTGACAAAATTTGGAACTTAGCAGAAACTGCATTTGAAGAAATTGGCTCTGCTAAAATTTTAGCAGACTACGCAGAGGAACAGGGTTTTACAGTAGAAAGAGGCGTGGCAGGAATGCCCACTGCTTTTGTAGCAACCTATGGTTCTGGAAAACCTGTAATTAGTGTTTTGGGTGAGTTTGATGCGCTGCCCGGAATTTCGCAAAAAGCAACACCCACCAAATCTCCTTTAGTTGAAGGTGCAGCAGGCCACGGTTGTGGTCATAATTTATTTGGTGCTGGTAGCTTAGGAGCGGCAATTGCAATTAAAGAATTAATAGCCCAAGGAAAAATAAAAGGAACCATAAAATTTTTAGGCACACCTAGTGAAGAAAAGTTTTTTGGTAAAATCTGGATGGTAAGAGCTGGTTTGTGGGATGATGTAGATGTAAATATTAGCTGGCATCCTGGTGCAAGCACAATCGCAGATGTACAAAGTTCTTTGGCATTAATCGATTTTAAAATTGAATTTTTCGGACAAGCAGCGCATGCTTCTATGGATCCCTGGAATGGAAGAAGTGCCTCAGATGCTTTAGAATTATATACCACAGGAATTAACTATTATAGAGAGCATGTAAAACCAACGGTTAGAATGCATTACCACATACAAGATGGCGGTCAGGTAGTAAATGTAGTGCCAGATTACGCTAGATTATGGATGCGCGTGAGAGATACCAAACGTGCAGGAATGATGCCTGTTTACGAGCAAGCGGTAAAAATGGCCGAAGGTGCTGCAATTATGGCAAATGTAGAGTATAAGGTTTCTTTAATTTCTGGAATTTATGAAGTTTTAGTAAACAGAGAAGGAGGAAAAATTATGCAAAGTAATCTTGAACTTTTAGGACCTATACAATATACAGATGCTGAAATTACTTTTGGAAAAAAAATACAAGAAGTTACTAAAAAGCAACAAGTGGGAATGGATAGTGAAATTAAACCTCTAGAATTTACAAAAGAACATCCAGGAGGAGGCTCTACTGATGTGGGTGATGTAAGTTGGAATGTTGCAAATATAAATTTAGCAGTAACAACAGCTCCAAAAGACACTCCTTGGCATTCTTGGGCAGTAGTTGCGTGTGGCGGAATGAGTATTGGACATAAAGGAATGATTTACGCTTCGAAAGCAATGTCCATGACTATGCTAGATCTTTTTGAAAATCCGGAATTAGTAGCTAAAGTAAAAGCAGAATATGTGGAACGCAAAGGAGCTGAAGTCTACAAGGCTATTATTCCTGATGGACCACCACCAATACCGATGCAGAAATAGTAAGTTTATACCTGCTTTTTTTTAGCAAATTATAAAATAGAGCAATAGCAAAAAATCTTGATACCATCGTATCAAGATTTTTTTTTGAATCATAAATAGTTGCGAAACCGTTTTTAAAAGCACAGGCAGTTTTGCTGTTGCTTAAACCCGGATGTTCTTTCAGCTCACACAGAAATTTTATACAGAGGTTTCCTAGCTGAATATTTTTTTTCAGTTTATAATTTAGGGTAGCTTATAAGTTATCTGTGATATTTTTTGCAGCCAATGTCAAATAGTATGTATGCGCTAGGGTACATAGTTGGCATACATATTTCCTAAAATACTGTTTTTACTGACAGAGTTGCTGATTTTATTTTTCCTTATTACAGGGAGCTCTAAAGCGTGTTTTTAAATCTTGCGTTGTCTTTAAGATAGTGCTAGCCTACAATTTTTCCGTTTCAAAGGTTTCTCTCTTGTCAGTGGCATTCTTATCTTTTTCTTTTTTTTGTCTTTTGGCTTGATTTTGGCGGAATACTAAAATGTAAGTTTAAATTAAAATGTTTGCAGCGTAAGAATTATGTAGAAAGCATTTTATAAAATGAAATAATAGAGTATGATTCAAGTCACAGAAAACAGCACAGTAAAGGTAAATTACACGGGTAAATTAGCAGACGGACAAGTTTTTGATAGTTCTGAAGGAAAAGAGCCGATAGAGTTTACTTTGGGTCAAGGACAATTAATACCTGGTTTTGAGAAAGGGTTAATTGATATGAAATTAAACGAAAAGAAAACCATTTCAATGCCTAAAGAGGATGCATATGGTGAGATTAACGAAGCTTTGATACAAGAGGTTAAGAAATCAGAATTACCTCAAGAAATGGAGCCTAAAGTTGGAATGGGATTGGTTTCTAAATCTCCTGACGGACAAGAAATGAACCTTATGGTTATTGAGGTAAAAGAAGAGAGCATTGTGATAGATGGAAATCATCCTTTAGCAGGAAAAGATCTTGTTTTTGATCTTGAAGTAGTAGAAATTAAAGCTACAGAAGTAAAAGCATAAAAATAAGTCACTTATTTTTAATAGAATACAAAGAGTCCTTGCTAATATTATTTTAGCAAGGGCTCTTTTTTTACACCCAATCCTTTAACTGGTCAAAATTCTTTATTACAAAATCTGCATTTTCTAAAGTTTGTCCTTCAGATAACTTATTTGCATATCCAAAAACAAAAATATTTGCATCATTTGCAGCGGTAACTCCGTTATCTGAGTCTTCAATAACCACACAGTTTTCTTTTGGCATGTTTGCTAAAATAGCTGCCTTATTAAATATTTCTGGATTTGGTTTCGATTCTTTTAAATCTGCACCACTAATTTTTGCAGTAAAATATTGATTTAAATTAAACCGATTAAAAACGCGGTCTATATTTATCATGGCAGAAGAAGAGGCCAGTATCAACGTAATTCCTTTTTCATATAAATAGCGAATAATTTCTTCGACACCAGCTACCAAATGCAAATTAATATCGTTTTCAAAGAAATTAACATACCGTTTTCTTTTGTCTAAAACCAGTGCTGTAGGATGCTGTTCTAAATTAAAATGAGCTACCAATCTCTGAAATGCATTGATGGTAGAAGAACCCGTAAAAGATTTGTATAATGCATCTGAAACTTCAACATTTAAAGAATTAAACGTTTCATAATAGGCTTTTTTATG
>Ga0075446_10000977_pt1 | contig 11563 bp, 10 predicted proteins | sample CoawatmetaG05DNA_FD_71590 | JGI IMG/M metagenome (GOLD analysis project Ga0075446, IMG submission 71590) | Marine microbial communities from the West Antarctic Peninsula - Coastal water metaG058-DNA | ecosystem: Environmental > Aquatic > Marine > Coastal | place: Atlantic Ocean: West Antarctic... | reverse complement strand
GATTAAACTTTTTAGCACCTTATAAAAACGGTTTGGTTTTATTAACACCAACTCAAGAAGGCGTTTTTGCCCAGCCAAACGTGACCAGAAAAAAGTTGTCAGAAAATTTGCATCCTATTTATAAGAATATTTTAAAAGAATATATTACAGATGGTAGAAATTATTATTCTGCTGATGGTAAAAAAACTTTTAAAGCAGACGAATATTACAAAATAATCGAAAAAGATATTCAAGAAAATGCTAAAAAATTACCTATTAATGTTATTGGTGATGTAGCTTGGGTTGTTGCACAGGTATCTCCAAAACATTTAAGATTAACAATTATAGATAATGGGTATATCAATCCAGAAAAAAGTACTGCAGTCATTTCCTTTAATACAATTAAGGTAAAAAGTATTTCTGATATTTTGAATGGCGAAGAATTTAAAGAAACTAATTCATCAACTAAAATAAACATTCCTTTAGGAGGTTTTCGTTTTATTGATGTTGAATTGCAAGAAGAACTATAGAAATTATTGAAACACACTTATTATGTACTTAAGAACGCAATAAAAATAACTATATAACTTATTTTTGATTACCTAAATATTAAATTATAAAAATCATGAAAATTTTTAAAGCAGTAGTCATAGTTTTCTCTATGTTTATGGTTAGTCAAGTTTCTGGGCAAGATGCAGGAAAGAAAATAAAAAGAGCAAAGAATAAATTCAAGAAAGTTAATACTGATAAAAATGATTTTATTTCTGAAAAAGAATGGGAAGACTTTTACAAGGATAAAACTACTAAAAAGGGAAAATCGATTAACTATGAGCGAACCTTTTTAGGTTATGATAAAGATGATGATAAAAAAATTACTTTAGACGAAATGTTAAAAGGATTTGATAAAGAATTAGCTAAATCTAGAATGAAAGCCATCAAAAAAGGAAAGAAAAAATCTAAGAATAATTAAAGATTTTATATTTACTATTCATAAATTTCAAATACCAAGAATCTATAATTTTTTACTTTTACAATTAAAGATTTCATTATGAAAAATACTATTTGTTTTTTTGTATTATTGATTTTAGTTTCCTGTAAAACGACAAAAAGTTCATTACAAGATAATACAGCTATTTATGTTGTTCTATTAGCAGGTCAATCTAATATGGCTGGAGCAGGTAATTATGATGAAATAGATGATGTTATTAAAAAAAGGATTGAAAAAGCTTCTAATAGAGTTTCATTAGTCTTTAATGGAAGAACTCTAAAGCCTTTAAGTTGGTATAAAAATAAACCAACTAAAAAATACAATTTTACAAAACGTTTTGGTCCAGAATTACTATTAGGATTGACTTTAGCAGAAAAATATCCAAATAAAAAATTTTTATTGATAAAACGTTCTCAGGGAGGAACAGCTTTATATGGAGCTTGGAATCCTAATTGGACAGCAGAAAAAGCAAAAGCTGTAGAAAAACCAAAGAAGCAAAACCTACAATTGTATTCGAAACATTTAGAAGACATTAAAAAAAGTTTAGCATCTATTAAAGAACAAAATAAAACCTATAAAATTTTTGGTTTACTTTGGATGCAAGGAGAAAATGATGCAGCCATAGAAATTAGCGCAACAACTTATAAAGAAAATCTAAAAAATTTAATAGACAGTTATAGAACTGAATTTATTGAATCAAAAATGCCTTTTGTTGTTGGTCAAATAAATTCAAATTATGGCAAGTTTAAAAATAAAGGCTCTAAAATGGTAAGAACATTTATGGAAGAAATTGCTAACGAAGATAAAAATGTTGCAATTATTAAAACTTCTATGGATAAAAGTTGGTTAGATTATCCAAAACATTCAGATAATATTCATTATAACTCAGAAGGTCAAAAAAGACTTGGTATAGCTTTTGCAAATAAACTTATTGAACTGATAAATTAATTCTCTTTACTTTTTATTGAATAAAATTAAACTAAAATTTAATTTTATGGTCTAATTGGTAACTATAAACCTTATAATTATGAATACATATTTTAAACTCACTATTTTAATTATTCTCGCTTTTGTATTAAATACAAAGGGACAAAATAAACAAGAAAGACCTAATGTTTTATTCATTATGGTAGATGATTTGAATGATTGGGTAGGTGCTTTTGGTGGAAATCCACAAACAAAAACTCCAAATATAGATGCACTTGCAGCAAACAGTACCATTTTTAAAAATGCGTATTCTTCTGCACCTTTATGCAACCCTTCTAGAACTAGTGTTATGACAGGTTATAGACCTTCTACAACAGGTGTTTATGGAAATAAAGAGCATTTTAGAGACGAAAAAGGTTTTGAGAATACAGTAACAATTCCACAATATTTTGAGCAAAATGGTTACAAGACTGCAGCTGCTGGGAAAATATTTCATAGTCCAAGAGGAAATAAAAAAGAACCAAGACCAGGAAGTGATCCAGGATCTTTTCAACAAGAAAAAAGAGGAGGTTTAGGAGGAACATTTCCAGATAAAAAAGATAAACAAACACATAATTTAAATTTAAAAAAATATGGCGTAAAAGGTTCTTTTTTAAGATCTTTTGATTGGTTTCCTGTTAATGTCCCTCTGGAAAATAATAACGATTTTAAATCTGCAGATTATGCATCAAAATTTTTACAAAAAAAACATGATAAACCTTTCTTTTTAGCTTGTGGTATTTTTAGACCACATTTGCCTTGGTTTGCTCCCAAAAAGTATTTTGATATGTACAATTTAGAAGATGTAAAAATCCCAAAAACATCAAAAAATGATCTAGATGATGTTGGAAAAATGGGAAATAATATGGCCAAAAAAGGAGTTCATAAATCTGTTGTAGAAAACGGCAAATGGAAAGAAGCAGTTAGAGCATATATGGCAAACGTTTCTTTTGCAGATGCTTGTGTTGGGCATTTGTTAAATGGATTAAAGAAAAGTAAGTATGCCAAAAACACTATTATCGTTTTAATGGGAGATCATGGATATCATTTAGGAGAAAAAGAACATTGGTCTAAAAATGTTTTGTGGGAACGTTCTGCAAAAACACCTCTATTAATTTTTGATCCAAGAGACGGAAAAGGCAAAGTAAGCACTTCTTTGGTTTCTTTGTTAGATGTGTATCCAACTTTAATTGAAATGACAAATCTTCCTAAAAATGAAAATGTAGAAGGAGAAAGCATCTATAATATAGTAAAGAATCCGAATGAAGAGGTTAAAGAATTTGTATTGACTTCTAAAGACGATGGACTTCATTCTTTAAGAAATAAAAATTATAGATATACTGTTTATCCAGATGGTTTTGAGGAATTATATGACCATAGAATAGATTCAAATGAATGGACAAATATTGCGAGTAATTCTAAAAATAAATTGATTTTAAAAGAGTTTAGAAATGAACTTAAAAACATTTTAAAAGGTAAAAAATAAGTCTATGAAATTTATAAAACTGGTAGTCTTAATTGTTTTAATTTTTACAAGTTGTAAAGGTCAAAACATAGTTTCAAATTCAAATAAAGATAACGCTAAATTAGAAAAACCTAATTTAATTATTATTCAAACAGACGAACATAGTTTTAGAACTATAAGTGCTTATCAGAAATTATTGCTAGAAGAACAAGCCTTTGTTTGGGGAAAAGGTAATAATTCTAAAACACCAAACATAGATAGATTAGCAGATGAAGGTGCAATTGCAACAAGTTATTACTGTTCTTCACCAGTTTGCACACCATCAAGAGCATCTTTTGTTACAGGGCTATATCCTCAAGCAACTGGAGCTCCAAAAAACGGATTGCATTTAAGTAAAGAAGTGCCAACTTTTGCTACTATTTTAAGAGATAAAGGTTATGCAACATCTTATGTTGGAAAATGGCATTTAGCTGGTGAGGGAAAATACATATTTAATGTTAAATACAAAGCTGGTTTTGAAGATAATCGATTTATGATGACTGGAGGTCATGCACCATATCTTCATATAAAAAACGGAAAATACAAAGGAGTAAATCAAAATGTTGCTAAAAGATTTCCCGAAAATGAAATTGTTCATTTAACAGATTTTTTTACTGATAAAACATTAGAAATTATAGAAAGAGACAAGAATAAACCTTTTGCAGTTATGGTTTCTATTCCAGATCCACACACGCCAGATTATGCGAAACCACCCTACAATACAATGTATAAGGATTTAGAAATTGAAGCGCCAAAGACAATGAATCCTGATTTTGTAACAAATAGACCAAGTTGGGCAACAAAACAACAAAATAATGAAGCAAAAGGAAAAAAATCTTTCGAAAAAGAGAAAAATGCTTTAAAACAATATTTTGGAATGGTAAGTCATGTTGATGATTCTGTTGGGAGAATTTTGAAATATTTAGATGATAATAATCTAACTGATAATACCATTGTAGTTTTTACAGCAGATCATGGAGATATGTTTTTCGAACATAATAGACGTAATAAAGGTTTGCCTTATGAAGCTTCTGCTAGGATTCCGTTTTTAATTCGCTATCCAAATAAAATTCCACGAGAAAAAGTGCTAAACACAGCATATACAAACGTAGATTTTGCGCCAACTGTTTTAAGTCTTATGGATATAAAAACAGATACAAAATTTCACGGTTTAGATACTTCTGATGATTTTACAAACAATAAAAAAGAAATAACTTCAGATAGAATTACCTATTTTGCAAAATCTGGAGGTTGGTGGGTTTCAGCTGTAAACAATAGATATAAGTTAGTAATTGATAAAAATGAAAAACCGTATTTGTTCGATTTACAAAAAGATCCTGATGAGATTATCAATTTTTACTACAAAAAAAAATATGCAAATATTGCTAAAATGATGCAAACAGAATTGTTTAAGCAATTAAACAAGTATGAAGAACCTGGTCTAAAGAGAGGTAATTATATTGTAGAATAAACAACGTATTTTTATTTTCGGATAATTACTAAATTTAAGATTTAAAACAAGTTTTATAAAACTTAATTGGAGCAGTAACTATCATTTCTTCGTTAACATTTCAACATCAGCTACAGTTCTAAATCCATTGTGATCTGATCCAGAACTAATTTCAGAACCCATTTTTGCAGAAATTCTAAAACTTGCACAATAAGATTGGTGACATAAAAAAGAACCTCCCTTAATTACATGTTCAATTTGATATGGATTTCCTGGATTAAATGATTTTGTCGCTCCTTTAGGGTTTTGTAAAACTTTAGAGGTATCTATATCATTGTAATAATTTACATTAAAAAAATCACTCGTTAACTCCCATACATTTCCTGTCATATCATAAATACCAATCGAATTTGGAGGATATGATTTCACTGGTGAAATAAACTCAAATCCGTCTTTAGATTCATTTTTAACAGGAAAGACTCCTTGCCAAGTATTTGCATTTTCGTTGAGTAATTCGAAATTATCTCCCCAAGTAAAAATTGAATTTTTATTTTTACCCTGTGCAGCAGATTCCCATTCTGCTTCTGTTGGTAATCTTCTATTTGCCCATTTACAATATGCTTGCGCATCTTCTAATGTTACATGAACAACTGGGTGATTTTCTTTTCCTATAATATTTGAATTTGGTCCAGCAGGATGTTGCCAATTTGCACCTACTTTCCAGGTCCACCATTGAGCATAATTTGCCATGTTTACAACCGCTTTAACATCTTTATTAAAAATTAGACTTCCAGGTTTTAAAACAGAATCATGGGGTTTTGGAGTTCCCTCTGGAAGTTGTTTTTTAATCTCATCCCAATTTATTGGTCTTTCTGCGATTGTTTTATAATTTGTTGCGTTTACAAAATTGCGAAACTGTTTATTTGTAACTTCAGTAATATCAATAAAAAATCCATCTACATAAACCTCGTGAGCAGGTTTTTCTCTTGGCATTGCAAATTGATCTGTATTTTTTGCTCCTTGTAAAAATGTTTTTGACTCAACCCAAACCATATTTTTTGGAGTCAATTTATTAATGTCCACAGCATTTTTATTTTCTTTACAACTCGAAATAAATAAAATTACTACTAAAAAGAATAAATTAAAATTTTTAAAATCTTGCATGTTGCTATTTTAACCTAAAAGTAGAACTAATTTGTTTTATTTCTTAATTTTTGTTCCCAATTCCATGAGGAACTTATCATATTATTTAAGGTTTCTTCTGCCTTCCATCCTAATTTTTCTTCAGCTAAATTAGTTGATGCGTATAATTCTGGAACATCTCCAGGTCTTCTTTCAGTAATTTCGTAATTCAATTTTGAGTCTGTTACTTCTTCAAAAGAATTAATAACATCTAAAACAGAAAAACCATTTCCAGTACCTAAATTAAAAATTTCAAAAGAGGTATCTTGTTCTTTGTTAATAATTCTTTGAACAGCTAATACGTGTGCTTTTGCTAAATCTACAACATGGATGTAATCTCTAATTGGGGTTCCATCTTTTGTAGGGTAATCATTACCATAAACCATTAATTTTTCTCGAACACCAGCTGCAGTTTGTGTTATGTATGGCATTAAATTATTTGGAATTCCGTTTGGTAACTCACCAATTAAACCAGATTTATGTGCGCCAATAGGATTGAAATAGCGTAAGGATATTGCAGAAAAATTTGAGTTTGCTTTTATTAAGTCGTCTAAAATTTCTTCGGCAACTTTTTTAGTGTTTCCATAAGGAGAAAATGGACGTTGTGTTTCATTTTCTTCAGTTATTGGAAGTGTTTTAGGAGTTCCGTAAACAGTAGCTGAAGAAGAAAAAATAAATCCATTAATTCCGTTTTCTATTTGTGCAGCAAGCGTATTCATTAAAGAATAAAGGTTGTTTTTGTAATACATTAAAGGATTATTAACAGATTCGCCAACAGCTTTATATGCAGCAAAATTAATAACAGCTTTTGCGTCTTTGTGTTTGCTGAAGACAGCGTTCGTTTTTACTTCATCTTTTAAATCTACATTCACAAAAGTGGGTTTTACATTGGTAATCTTCTCAATTCTGTCCAATGTTTCTTCTGTAGAATTCGATAAATCATCTAAAATAAGAACTTCAAAATTATTATTTATTAATTCTATTACTGTGTGAGAACCTATATATCCACAACCACCTGTTACTATTATTTTATTTTTCATTGAAAAGTTTTATGAGTTACAAAATTAGCTTTTTTTTTATTAAAAAACAACCTGTAGGTACTGGTTGGTTATTTTAATAAAAATTAGTAGTTTTGTATAATGGAATTTAAATCTTTTAAAATAAAATCTAAGAAACCTAAATACAAGCAAATTGTTGCTTTTATCGAAGAGGCAATATCTATTGGAGATTTAAAGAAAGATGATAAACTTCCATCTTTAAATGAAATTAAAAATAAATACGGGCTTTCAAGAGATACGGTTTTAACTGCTTTTAATGAACTTAAAAATCGCGGAATTATAAAATCTATAGCAGGTAAAGGGTATTACGTTTTTAGTGAAGACACTAAAACAAGTCAAAAAGTTTTTTTACTGTTTGATGAGTTAAATTCTTTTAAAGAAGATTTATACAATTCTTTTTTAGCTCAATTAGATGAAAATGTTCAAGTAGATATTTTTTTCCATCATTTTAATCCAATCATTTTTGAGAAGCTAATTGCAGAAAATGTTGGAAATTATAGCTCTTATGTAATTATGCCTGCAAACTTAAAAAATGTTTCTCCAATTTTAGAAACACTTCCAGAGAATAAGGTCTTTATTTTAGATCAATTAAAACCAGCGTTAAATAAATATGCTGCTGTTTATCAAAACTTTGAAGACACTATTTTTAATGGACTTTTAGAAGCAAATAATTTGATTAAAAACTATGCTAAAATGGTTTTAATATTTAACGAGAAAATTCAGCCAATAGAGATGTTATTTGGGTTTGAAAAGTTTTGTAAAAAAGAAAATATGCTATTTGAAGTTGTTTCTAATATAGAAAATCGAGAAGTTGGAAAAGGTGAAATTTACTTAATACCTGAGGATAAAAATCTAATTCGAATTATAAAAAAAATGAACGAAGTTGGGTTAAATCTAAAAGAAGATGTTGGCATTATTAGTATTAATGACACCATGTTAAAAGAAGTAGTTAAAAATGGAATTACTACAATTTCTACAGATTTTAAAAAAATGGGCGAAAATTTAGCAACTTTAATTAGTAGAAAAGAGTTTTCTCAAATTGAAAACCCTTCTAAATTAATAATTAGAAATTCTTTGTAATGATTAAAGTTGAACACATAAAAAACACAAACTCCATAAAACTGTATAACAACAATACAGAAGCAATTGTTGATTTAGAAAATGGGGCAAGTTTAAGTAGTTTAAAATTGAAAGGTAAAAATATTTTAGCAGATTTACCAAAATCAAGTTATAGCAAAACCTATGCTTCATCTATACTTTTTCCGTTTGCAAATCGAATTTCAAATGGAAAGTATGAGTTAAATAATAAAAGTTTAGAACTTACTTGCAATGATGCAGATAATAACAATGCGTTACATGGTTTAATTTACAATAAAAGCTTCAACCTAATTCATACAGAGATAAAAGAAAATTATTCTGAAATAACGTTAGAATACTCAGAAGAAAAAAGAGAAAGTGGGTTTCCTTTTATATATAAAATCGTCGTAAAATATAAAATTACTAATAGCAGTTTAGAGTTAAATCTAAATGTTATAAATACTGATAAAAATGAGTTTCCATATACAGTAGGTTGGCATCCCTACTTTTATAGCAGTGATTTAGACAATAGCCAATTAATTTTTAAGGCTGATAAAAAAGTAGTTCATAACACAAAAATGATTACAGAAAGTTTAATTGAATTTAATGATAATCAACAATTAAAATTAGAAAATTTAGATGATTGCTTTGCATTAACAAACAATACAATAGAATTTAAAACTCCCGAAAATCATATTCAACTAAAAACAAATCACCCAAAATCTTATTTGCAAATTTATACTCCAAAGAATAAAAATACGATTGCTATTGAACCTTTAACAGGAATTTCCGATAGTTTTAATAATAAAGTAGGCTTACAAATACTAAAACCAAATACTAACTTTGAGGTAGCATGGAGCATTCATCTTAAAGGTTAAATACAATATTTTAAAAAACGAATCATGAACAAAAAATTACTAAAGGAAGTTAAAGATAACTTTAAGAAAATTTTTAGTCAAAAACCAATTACAGTTTTTTCTCCAGGAAGAATTAATTTAATTGGAGAATACACAGATTTTAATGAAGGATTTGTTTTTCCTGCAGCTGTAAACAAAGGAATCTTCTTAGCCATCCAAAAAAATAAAGAAAATAATAGCAGTGTTTATGCACTTGATAAAAAAGAAATGTATTCTTTTTCTATAGATGTAAAAGAACCTTTGGCAAATGGAGGATGGCAAAATTATATTTTAGGTGTCGTTTCCGAAATTAATAAAATGGGCGTAAAATTAGCACCTTTTAATGCAGTTTTTGCAGGTGATATTCCTGGTGGAGCAGGAATGTCTTCTTCTGCAGCATTAGAAAATAGTTTTGCTTATGGTTTGAATGAGTTATTTGATTTAGGATTTTCTAAAGAACAACTAATTTTAATTTCTCAAAAAGCAGAACATAATTTTGCTGGTGTAAAATGTGGAATTATGGACCAATATGCAAGCATGTTTGGGAAGAAAAAAAGTGCGTTATTATTAGATTGCAGAACCATTACTTCCAAAACTTTTAAAATTGATTTTGGCAAATACAAGCTTCTATTAGTAAACACAAACGTAAAACACGATTTGTCTGAAAGTGCTTATAATGACAGAAGAGAAGTCTGTGAAAAAGTATCGAAAATGTTAAAAATTGATGCGCTTAGAGATGCTAAAAAATTACAATTAGAGACTATTAAAGATAAAGTTTCTATAGAAGATTATCAAAAAGCATTGTATGTATTACAAGAAAATAGACGTGTAAAAAAGTTTTCGAAAGCTATTTTGAAAGATGACATTAAAACATTGGGTAAATTAATGTATAAATCACACAAGGGTTTAAGTGAAAAATTTAAAGTTAGTTGTAAAGAGTTAGATTTTTTAGTAGCACAAACCCAAAATAACGCTGGTGTTTTAGGTGCAAGAATGATGGGTGGTGGTTTTGGAGGTTGCACAATTAATTTAATTAAAAAATCGAAAGTTGCGGGTTTTAAAGAACAAATTTCAAAAAATTATAAAGATAAATTCGGAAAAGAATGTTCAATTTATCAAGTAAAATTATCTAAAGGAACAAGCATCGTAAATCATTAGAAATCATGAACACAAATTTACAAGATTACTCACATAAAAGATTCAATATATTAACAGGAGAATGGGTTTTAGTTTCTCCACATAGATCAAAAAGACCATGGCAAGGTCAAAATGAAGAAATATCTCAGGCTAAAAGACCAACCTACGATAAAACTTGTTATCTGTGTGCTACAAATACAAGAATTAATGGAGAAATAAATCCAGATTATAAAGATGTTTTTGTTTTTACAAACGATTTTGCAGCACTTCAAAAAGATTCGCCAAAATTTAGTTTTAATGAGGGTTTGCTAAAAGCAGAGAGCGAAACAGGTATTTGTAAAGTAATTTGTTTTAGTCCAGATCATTCTAAAAGTTTGGCAGACATGGCAGTGAAAGATATTAGTAAAGTTGTAAACGTTTGGCAAAAAGAATTTGCAACATTAGCAGCACTTAAAGATATTAATTACGTTCAAATTTTTGAAAACAAAGGAGCAGTAATGGGTTGTAGCAATCCACATCCACATGGACAAATATGGAGTCAATCTACATTACCAAATGAAGTTGAGAAAAAAGATACTCAGCAAAAAGAATATTTTTCCAAAGAAAATAAAAGTCTTTTAGAGAATTATTTGACGCAAGAATTAAAGTTGAACGAAAGAATAATTTATGAAAATGAAGATTTTGTCGCTTTAACTCCTTTTTGGGCAATTTGGCCTTTTGAAGTGATGATTGCTCCAAAAAAAGCACAAAAAGATATTACAGAAATGAGTGATATACAATCATCTAATTTTGCAAAAGCAATCTCTGTAATTACCAAAGCGTACGATAATTTGTTTCAAACTTCATTTCCATATTCAAGTGGAATACACCAATCACCAACAAACAATCAAGACAATAAACACTGGCATTGGCACATGAGTGTTTATCCGCCATTATTAAGAAGTGCAACTGTAAAGAAATTTATGGTAGGTTATGAGATGTTTGGTTCACCACAAAGAGATATTACAGCAGAACAAGCAGTTAAAATGCTAAAAGAACTGCTTTAAATTTATGTTCACATCAAACTAATTATTAATAAAACTATTCTTACATACACAGTATTACCCAATTTATTTTTTTGTATTGTAGTTGTAGATTTAATTCGTAATTTTAATACAAAGTTAATTATTATGAATAAAAGACATATTATACATTTGTTCTGGAGAGCCAATTTCGGTTTAAATATTGATGAATTATCAAAACTTGAATTAAATTCAAAATCAGAAATACTTTCTGAATTATTTTTAGATTCATCAGAAAACACTGATTTGAAGTTAGACTTAAATG
>Ga0075446_10000974_pt1 | contig 11586 bp, 12 predicted proteins | sample CoawatmetaG05DNA_FD_71590 | JGI IMG/M metagenome (GOLD analysis project Ga0075446, IMG submission 71590) | Marine microbial communities from the West Antarctic Peninsula - Coastal water metaG058-DNA | ecosystem: Environmental > Aquatic > Marine > Coastal | place: Atlantic Ocean: West Antarctic... | reverse complement strand
TCTGAATTAAACAAATAATGATGTTGAATATGTGCTCCGGCATTTAAAAATAAATTAGAAAAATCAGGTTTCTTTTTTTTCCATAATGTTAAATGAACATCTGCTAATAAACTATCAAGTATTAACGCCTTAGCTCCTGGCTTTTTAATATTTAAAATTGTTTTTACATAATTGTACCATCTGGCTGCAGGAACATATAATAATAAACCTAAACCCAATGAAAATAATGTTTTAAAATTTAGTTTTGATTTAGCATTATCATTTACGGATTGACGAATTGCCTGATATAATGCTTTTACAATAGTACTCCCAGAAGGATTAGTTTTAGTCCAAGGATCTGGAATGAAATAAGCTGGATTCATTAATCGATTATCCGCATTAAAAGGAGAAATTGCACCAACAAGAAGCCCTTTAGTTTCCAATTCCTCAAAAATTTGGGAGATATTTGGGTTATTGACAATATCACCTAAACGTAAGATCTTGTGCTCATCAAAGGTTTTACCAGTATGAATAGTTGCCCATTGCACCCATGGCTCTAGAAGTTTATACTCATTTTCTGAAACTGTTTCTATGGGAGGTTGTATTTCAAATATTTTTTTAAAATTAGGTAAAAGACCTTGATTTATATAAAATTTTATATAATCAAAATTAAGCTCATTTAATCCTAATAAAATTATTTTATTCATCTTTAAGTATATTTATAAAGTTATTCCACAATATTTTTTCATCAAAATTCTTAACAACAAAGTGTCTTCCATTTTCACCAAATTCATTTACTTTTATAGGGTTATTTATAAAAAATTGAATTGAAGTAAAAATTGAATCGGAATTAGTTTCACAAAATAAACCGGTTTTATTTTCGATAATTGAGTCGATACATCCCGTTACTTTTGTAGTAATTATTGCCTTTTTAAGTGATGAAGCTTCTAAAACTACTGTTGGGAAACCCTCCCTATATGAGGGTAAAATCAACACATTGATCTTGCTATAAAATAAAATTGGATCTTCAATTTTCCCTAAATAAGATATATTAATTAAATTTTCCTCAATTATATTAAAATACTCATTTGGTATAGGATCTCTTTCGTCTTGATATCCTGCAATAAATAATTTATAATTAGGATAGTCTAGATTAATTTTTCGCCATGCATCGATTAATTCAACTAGTCCTTTATCTTTTGCAAATCGGCCTATAAAACCAAATGATAAATAATCTCCATTAGTTGGGGGTAAACAATTTGGATTAAATTTGTGAGCTGTATCAATTCCGTTAAAAGTTCCCTTATTTAGTAATATGTTTTTATATTTCTTACCAAGTTTTAAATCTAAACTTACGTTTTTAACAGAAAGGCTAACGCATATAGTCTTTGAACTTAAAGAAGAATTGATTTTTTCAATAGCTATTAATACTAAACGCTTGATACCTCCTGATGTTTCGTGGACTAAACCATGCCTAACATATATAACTTTTTTTCTGACAAGAAGTCCAGTTAATACTGAAATATAGCCACCTTTAGGTGTATGTCCTACAATTACATCTATTTTTTCTTTTTTAATAAATTTATAAAGCCTGAATACACATTTCAGATCATCAATCAAGGATAATTTACGATTTATAGGAATTGTTAGTGAATTTAAATTGTATTTTTTTTTGTACAATACAAAATCATTATCATTTTTACATGCAACATAAGATTTGATATTTTCATTTTTTTTTAAATAAACAAACTGATTTCCAAAAAAATAAGGAATTACGTAACCTATATTTATAACATTAATTACTTTCATATAAAATATTAGCTTTTTTATAGTGCAATTAAGATTTATTAGATAAAAATAACATTTTGAAACAACTTATGGAAATAGATATTAACCATTTAATATTTCTTGAATAAAATAATTGGTAAACTTGAGAAGACATCATACTTATGTAAGCACGCCTTGATTTCTTTGCTTCACCATCATCTATATTATAGTATAATAAAACTTTTGGAATATTATAGAATTTAATTGATTTTGAAAAAGAAATCAATCGAAGATATAAATCGTAATCTTCAGCTAAAACACCCCCTTGATATGAACCCATTTTAAGAAGTACAGATTTACGAAGCATAGTTGAGGGATGGCAAAATGGATTTTTAAAAAATAATGCATTTTTTATATCCTTATCATTAATAGGATATTTATTAATCCCGTGATTTTGATTGTTTTTAATTTTTTGAACATAACTTCCAACGATAACATAATCAAGATTTGAAATCATAAAATCATATTGTTCCTCAATTCTACTTTCTAACATGAAATCATCTGAATCCAATCTCACTACAAAATCTCCTTTAGAAATATCAACGCCATAAGCCAAACTAAAATTAATAAAATGTGTATTAACCAAATGAATTTTAATTTGATTCAAACTATAAATTCTTTTTAAATTTTCGCTTATTAAATCCTTATTTTCTCCATTAATTACAATAATAACTTCAATACTCTTGAAAGTTTGATTCAAGGCTGAATCAATAGATCTAATAAGGTTTTTATCAAAGCGATTTGTAGGTAAAACAATTGAAACTTTTGGGTTTTTCATTATATACAATGCCAATTATTTAAAAAATTCATTCTATTATTAGAATTATTCCACCACATTTTAGGATAGATTTTAATTGATTCATTGGAACCAAAATAATAACTCGAAATGTAAGCAGCCCATAAGCTAAAAGAGCTATTTGCAATTATTTGATTTTTAAAACGCAACATAAGAGCTAAGGATTCAATATCACTTAAATTAAATTCCTCCTCTGGAAAAATGAAATTACCCAACTCAGGTATAAATTCATTTTTAGACCAATTCAAATCATCGGTAATTACATAAAACAAGATTTTGGGATTTTGTTTTTTTACTAAATTAATAGCAGAAATATAATAATCAAAATTAAGAACTCCATGAAATTTATTTGCTTCGGGGTTAGTAACATAGTCGCCTCTTCTTATATGTATCACGCAAGAATTTTCAATGTCAATATTTAGCATTCGAACGTAATCGTTTTTCAGCTTATTAGATAAAATTGTATTGTAAAAATTTATATTTTTATGCAATTCAAATTTCAGTATTTCTGAATCCAGAAAAACACCATCAACAATCAAAATTCTTTTCATTTTTTTCTTAATATGATTATTACTAATTAAAGTAAAGCAAGGCAAATTAATATTGCTTTTCACTAATACTTTAATAAACCATAACAAGAACTTAGATTTAAATAATTTAATACCAACAAATTTATTTAGTTGTAAATTCCTGATAGTATTTTTTTTAAGAAATTTTGCACTGAAAGTAGAAATTTCATAAAATATTAATTCATCGGGGTTCCTTTTCAAGGAATTTGCAAAAGCATATTGAAATAACTGATTTGCTAGTCCACCACTTAAAACACATATAATCATAAGGTAAAGCCAATTATGTTATTTAAAAAAAAAATCAAAGCCATAATACTACAGCAAAGTAAACCAATATGAACAGTGGATCTTACTACAATATTAAACTTTTGAAAAACAATAAAAACAAATATTAGAATAAATAACCAACTATATTCTAAGATGCGGTTAAATATTATAGCATTGTTTAAAAATAAAAGGGATGAAATGATAATTGTATCAATTAATTTTTTGAGAAGTATAATCTTTTTTTGATCATTTTTAATGAAAAAAGAAGTGAGCAAATAAATAAGTAATAAAACTACCGTTATTTTGTTATAATCTATAATTTCATCGCCTGCTCCACCATATGCTAAAAATAAATCATTTTCAATTGGCCAAAAACCGATTTTATAAATTAGATATATTCCTAGTAATAAGAAAAAAATATAGTATGTTCTTTTAATTTTATAGAAAAAAAATGAAATTATTGGAAACGCCTGTATATGAATTAAAATACTCGAAATACTTATTAAAGCAAACTTCCGATTGAATAAAAAAACTAAAATTATAATTTGCGAAAGTGCCATTTTTAATAAATAAGTAGATTGACCACATATAACTATAGAAAAAAAATAAAACAAAAAAGCTAATGTAATTTTAAAACTTTTCAATGAAAGTGCAGATAGTAATGCCGGGACAATTAAGTATAAAAAATAAACAACAAATTGTGTGCTAAAAATTTTTGATAAAAAGGCTATCGTTTTAAAGTAAAACCATCCTTTATAAGCGATACTTAAATTTTTTGATAAATCAAAAAAATTGTATTTCAAATTTTCCTGAAAATCATTTGAGACATTGAAAAATAGTGTAACAAATGAAAAAAGTAAAACAAAAATTATAAATTTTTTTTTCATTAATTCTTGTATAATTTAAATTTAACAAGAAAACGATTAAAAATAAATTTTAAAAATGATAATCCATCTTTTTTAGGAATAAATTCATTGTAATCAATATAAGTGTTATCGGTATAATTTCTCATTGAATAAAAAGGGTAGACCTGAATATAATTAGAAATTTCTAAAAGCTTAACGTTGAAAGAAAGTGGATTATTGATTGTATATAATTTTAGACTTCTTTTAGCTAACAAACTAAAAACAGACTGATCATGTCGATTCTCGCCTAAGTGGGGCTCGAAGAGACCAGGAACTGTTAACACTTCATAACTATTATCTCTAACTATATTATCCCATTCTTTAATAACTGTTCTATTCTTACTAGTACATTTAAAAAACATCACACCCGCCTGATACTGAGGTGTTAGTAACAAAAAAAATGAAGGAGAAAGAATTTTATTTAATATTTTATTCGAATATAAAAATTCAAATTTTTTAGTTCGTGTAACTAGAAAATAATTGTGATTTACTTTCTCTAGAAATTTTTGAAATACCGGTTTCCCTTTTATATTAAATTCGAATCCTATATCTAGATAAAGTACTAAATCATCAAACTGACAAAAATTATTGATAAAGTGGTTAATTACTTCAGATTTCCAGGCCCAAAGCCCATAACCACGTGGATACTCAATATGAAAATTGTTCTTGATAGAATCTGGTGTAAAATAATCTAATCTCATATCAAAGCCATATATATAAATATCATCAAACCAGTTGGTTTCAATTGCTTGATTTCTAAACCTGTTTGCAGCCGTTATTAAATTCGGACTAACAAAACTTATTAAATAACATTTACCCATTTTTACAACATATAAATTTAAGAATATTTGAAATTTTTAAATATCGGAATTTATAAAGTATGTGATTAAATTGCCATTTTGGATCTTTATTCATTGCAGAATACCCTCCTTTCTTGTAAGTTGAAATAATATAATCACTGAAATAAATCTCATTCTGATATTTTGATATAAGTTGTAAGTTTAATAACCAATCACCCATTACATTATGTTTTAGACTATACAAGTTATTTTTTAAATAATTTGTATTGTAAATAATTGATTGATGACAAAAATTTGTATTAATTAAGTTTGAGTAATGATATTTATGTTTAGTGATTATATTATCAGGTAAAATACAAGATTGACAAACCATCATACAAAATTCTAGTTTATATAATTTATTTACTAAAATATTTATTCCTGGTAACAAGCTATCATCTGAACCTAAAAACATACAATATTTAGTATTTGTATTTTGAATACCGAAATTAAAAGCAGCATATATACCAGAAGGGTTTTGCCGAATAACATGAAAATTGTTTCTTACTAATAATTCATATGAACCATCATTACTATTTGCATCAACAAAAAGAAAATTAATAGCCTCTCTAAATATCTTAATATTACTAATTAAGTTATTTAGATTATTAAGTTCATTTTTGACTGGAATTATTATTGTTAGCTCCATAATTTGTATATCTGAGATTCAAAACTCCTAATTAAACGCATAAAGAACGATTTATAAAAATCTATTACAATTCCTTTTTTTTTGCAATAAGATGGAAGCATTCTCTCTAAAATTAGACATTTAGCTTTTGTAAGTTTGGTGTCTAGAGAGACATTTTTATAATTATACCAAAAGCCAAACGCATTCTCACCATTTAATCCTAAAAAACCGTTTAAACTTAATTGATAATTCAAGCTAATATCCTGATGTATCGATGATACTGATCCATTAAGAATTACTGTATTATGATATATCTTAGTGTAATAATCGTTCATGAAATTTATAAATATATTTGTTTTGCAGAAGAACAAATACGAGCTATAGGTTTGAGTTATAGGAATTCCATAAATAATTTCATTTATCCCTTTTCCAGTTAATTCGCCTATTAAATTAATATTTTTTTTACTGTAAATAACTCTTATTGAATTATATATTACATTGAACAGTCTTGATCCATATGCTAATCTTCTTTTATCAACTGTATCATTAAAAAAGATAGTATAATCCCCAACTTCATTTTTTGATTTTAAATAATTTACACCTTCTAAAAATCCAGAAAAATCTTGACAAGTATTTGAACCCTTGATTGTCTTATATTTTGAATTAATATTGTTTTTTGAATTATTAACTATAACTATATTATTTCTAATACTAAATATCTTTAATAATATATCAATACTTTTTAAAAATAAAAGAGTACCATTATAGTAAACAAAAACTACTGATATCAATTTATTATTTGAGTCTTCCATTTCTAAAAATCAATAAATAATTAAGAAATATTACCCAGGCAAAAAAACCAGCCAATTTCCTAAACATAAAAAAATCAAAATATTTAAACATAATATAGCTTATTTTTTGAAGGTATATTAGTGGATTAAATATTTTTCCATTGTAAGGTTTTAACTTGTAATGTTCATCAATACCCAACATTATTAGAGATTTTTTACTTTCAAAAGCGCAACCATAAAGATCAATCATTTTAATTGCAATAAAAAAATCCCAAAAATCAAATAATTTAGTTGGATATATGGATTTCAATTTCGCAGTATTATGTAATCCATACATGATATTTGGCGTTGGATTTTTAAAAAAACTTCTAATTCCTGTTTTCCCGATTGCCAAAGCTCCAAAAGAATCAACACTCATTTTCTTTTTATTCTCAAAATTATTTATGCAGAGATCAAAATTGCTGAATGCTGTTCCAAAATCTCGAATTATTTCAACCAAGCTTTTTAAACAATCAGGATGGCGATAATCATCATCAGCTAACCACATAAAATATTCGCCCTTCGCATTTTCAAGTAAAAATTTGAAATTGAATTTTGGACCCATATTTTTTTTATGTAAAAAATATTTAATTCGTGAATCACGAAGGCTAAATGATTCTATTACTTCACGAACTTCAGGATTTGGTGAGCAATCATCTGCAATGATTATTTCATAATTACTGAAAGTTTGGTCCAAAATACTACTAATAGCTATTGCTAATCCTTTTGGTTTATTGTATGAAGGTATTCCTATTGTAACTGTTGGATATGACATAAATTATTCTGATTTCACTATTTTATTTTAAAAATAGAACCTTGTTTTACTTCATAAATATTTGAACATATTGATAATGAAGACTTCCTATGTGTTACTAAAATAATTGTTACACTTGATTTATACTTTAATAATGAATTCATTATATGTTTCTCAGTTTCCTCATCTAAAGCACTTGTAGCTTCATCTAGAATAATTATGGCCGAATCTTTGTAAATAGCCCGTGCAATCGCGATTCTTTGTCTTTGTCCTCCTGAAATTTGCACACCTCTTTCCCCAATATTTGAATGGTATTTTTCAGGTAATGAGTAAACATATTCATGCAAATTAGTAATTCTTAAAACTTTGTCAAACAATTCTAAATCAATTTCTTTTCCAAAAGTAATATTGTCTAGAAAAGTTGTATCTCTAAGATGCTCAACTTGAGAAACATGAGTTATGCTATTTCTCCATTTGGTTAAAAGACTTCCATTTAATAGTTGATTATCTAAATAAATATTTCCGGCTGTTGGTAAATTCAATCCTAGTAGTAAATCTAATAATGTGCTTTTACCAGATCCTGATTCACCAATTATTCCAATTATATTTCCGTTGTTAATAGAAAAATTGATATTATTTAAAACTAGATTTTGGTCTATGTTATATTTAAAATTTACGGCTTTAAATTCAATTTTTTTGAAGGGATATTTTTCCAATGAATCTTTTTTGTTATCAACACTTAACTCAAGCAATTCTAAAACTTCCAATACAGAACTCCTATCGCCACGCATACTGACTAAAGAATTATATATCTGTTGAAGCAAAGGCACTAATCTTTGAATGCCATAAAATATTACTACTATGGTTGCTAGATATGTTTTTATATCATAGTTAAATATTAATAAAAACACTATTATTGCAACTAATAATGAAACAGCCAGTGACTCTATAATAAATTTAGGGCTTTGTCCGATAAAAAAATTTACACCTTGAGCTCTTCTTAATTTTGTTTCGTTTTCATTATAATCATTAACATATAGTTCTTGTAAATTATTAATAATTATATTTCTTATTCCTCCAATGGATTCTTGCAAGAGTTGAATAATTTTTGTGTTTGAACTCGAAATGTTTTTACTATTAAGATTAATCTTAGTTTTAAAATAGGTCGTTATAAAAAAATAAATAAACCCAAAAATGAATAAGGTTACTAGTGTGAATTTGAAACTCACAAGACATAATAATATTGTTATAAATATTAGTTGAACAATAGAACTTATTAGCGTTAAAAAAGGAGCAAATACTCCGTATATAAGAATATTTATCTTTGTTGTTAGACCACTAATAATTTCACTACTTCGTTTATTTAGATAAAAAGTGTATTTCTGATTTAAAATTTTATGAAAAACTGAAGTGCTCAATTCGGATCCTATTGAGAACGTAAGCCTAGTTGAAATATAAGAAGTTATTAATTTTATTATGCCTGAAGATAATGAAATTAGTCCAAATAAAATAGATATTGTCATTAATGCATTTTTATAGTCACTTGGGATATAAACAAATCTTATATACTCAAAAAATGATATTGACTGCCAATCTGGATTAATTAATAAATTGAAAAAGGGCACGGAAAACCCAATACTTAATAGTTCGAATAATGAAGTCAAAATAACCAAAAACTGAACAAACATAATTTGTTTTTTTCTTTTCGAATTAAGATGGAACCAAATACTTTTTAATATATTTAAACTAATATTATTCATCTTTATTTATATGATATTTAAAATTATTGTTGTGATTTTATTACAAATTATTTTTAACATTGGTGGTTTCAAGTTGCTAACGCAAAAATTAGTACTTTAATTGTAGATCTGAAGAGCATTCGTATCCCATAGGAGCTCTAACAACTATAAAAATTATTTCAGCATTTTGTATAGCTTTATGAAATGCTGTTGTAAAAATAGGTTCTTATTCTATACATTTTTTAAAACCACGGTATCTAAAGAAGTATGAAAAATTGGAATGATTCCTTGATTTAATTTTTCAATGTTAATGGGGTCTATGTCTGCGCAAGTAACCCTATTTCCCATTTCTGCTAGACAAGTTCCTGAGACGAGCCCAACATATCCGGATCCTATAATTGTAATATTCATTTCTTATTTATCTCCTACTTGTTTCACTTGCTTTCTTAATCCACTCGAAGAAAACCTATGATCTCTCGAGTTATAATAGATATCAATTCCTATTTTCATAATTTTTTTTCTCGACTATTATCGTTAGTCTTTATTCAATGTAATTAATCTAAATTTTTATTTGAGTGGTAACCACCCGCTTTCAAATACTGTTCTTTTTGCATCAGTTTTACATCTGATTGCATCATGTCTTTTACCAACGATGCCAAATCATGTTCTGCCGACCAACCTAATTTTTCCTTTGCTTTTGTAGGATCTCCAATCAATAAATCTACTTCTGTTGGTCTGAAATAAGAGGGGTCTATTGATAGTACTTCTTTTCCTAACTCTAATTGGAATTCTTCATTATTACACGAAACTACAAAAGCTTTCTCATTGACTCCAGAGCCTTTAAATTCTAATTCAATCCCTACCTCTTTAAAAGATAACCGAACGAAATCTCTTACAGTAGTTGTTCTCCCTGACGCAATAACCCAATCTTCGGGCTCTTCTGCTTGCAAAATCATCCACATCATACGAACGTAATCTTTAGCATGCCCCCAATCTCGTTTTGCATCTAAATTCCCTAAATAAAATTTTTCTTGCATTCCTAAAGCAATTCTAGCAGTAGCTCGAGTAATTTTACGGGTCACAAACGTTTCTCCTCTTCTAGGGGATTCATGATTGAATAAAATTCCATTGCATGCAAACATATTATAGGCTTCTCTATAGTTTTTGGTAATCCAAAAGCCATAGATTTTAGCAACGCCGTATGGCGATCTTGGATAAAAAGGTGAATTTTCATCATAAAATCCTTTGTCATTTTTATTTTCTGACATTCCTCCATACAATTCTGATGTAGAAGCTTGGTAAATTCTAGTTTTTTTCTCTAAGCCAAGTAAACGAACCGCCTCTAAAATACGTAAGGTTCCTAAACCGTCTACATTTCCTACATATTCTGGAACATCGAATGAAACTTTCACGTGAGACATAGCTCCTAAATTATAAATTTCATCAGGCTGGCATTCTTCGATAATTTTTGTCAAATTCATGGAATCTGTCAAGTCTCCATAATGCAGTTTTAAACGTTGATTAGGATTGTGAGGGTCTTGATATAAATGATCAATTCGATCAGTATTTAATGAAGAAGCCCTTCTTTTAATCCCATGAACTTCATATCCTTTTTCTAATAATAGTTCTGCTAAATAAGAACCATCTTGTCCAGTAATACCTGTAATTAATGCAACTTTCATTATTTATAATTTAATTTCTTTTATTATATCTATATTCTCTAAAAACCATCGATAGGTTTTTTGTATACCCTCTTCTAACTCAGTTGAATACTGCCATCCGATATCTTTCATTTTGGAAACATCCATCAATTTTCTTGGTGTACCATCTGGCTTGTTAGCATCCCAAAGTATATTTCCTTGGTGACCTGTTACATTTTGAATGGTCTCTGCTAGTTCTTTAATCGTAATGTCTTTTCCAGTACCTATATTGTACAAGTATTCTGGCAAATTATTTTCTAAGCCATGCAACACCGCTTCTGCCATATCATCTACAAACAAAAACTCTCGCATTGGAGTTCCACTTCCCCAGAGCGTTACGTCTGAATGGTTATTTATTTTAGCCTTATGAAATTTACGTAGCATCGCTGGCAATACATGCGAGGATTTGAGGTCAAAATTATCAAAAGAACCGTACAAGTTAGTAGGCATTAAACTCACATACTCTTTCTTATATTGTTTGCGAATCGCTTGACATGCTTTTACTCCAGTAATTTTTGCAATGGCATACCACTCATTGGTTGGCTCTAAAGAATCTGTTAGTAGGTATTCTTCTTTTAAAGGCTGTGGAGCAAACTTAGGGTAAATACAAGAACTTCCTAAAAAAATAAATTTCTCAATACCAGCCTTATAAGCGCCATCAATCAAATTGTTTTGAATCTGCATATTCTCCATTAGAAATTGATATGGAAAATTATTATTAGCTAAAATACCTCCAACTTTTGCAGCTGCATC
>Ga0075446_10000966_pt1 | contig 11622 bp, 8 predicted proteins | sample CoawatmetaG05DNA_FD_71590 | JGI IMG/M metagenome (GOLD analysis project Ga0075446, IMG submission 71590) | Marine microbial communities from the West Antarctic Peninsula - Coastal water metaG058-DNA | ecosystem: Environmental > Aquatic > Marine > Coastal | place: Atlantic Ocean: West Antarctic... | reverse complement strand
ATTAATTTTAAGTTCAATGCTCGTTTATGGCTTTCTCGTTCCTCATCTGTATTTCCTTTGGTAGGAAGGTCTAATGAAAAGACGGAAGGTGTAAAACCTTGCGCTGCCAGCTCTTCGGAAACAAAATTAATTTTTGCAGTTGGTAACGTATCGATTATAAAATTGACAAATGCGCGGGTATTCTTATAAGCATCTTCAATTCTTTGATTCATAGAAGGCAATTGCTTTGCCAATATTTCCATTTGAAGCAAGGTTGCTTCATTATCACAAAGCTGAAGGTGCAGGTCTATTTTTTCCATCAACGTGACTGTTTTTAGATTTCCTACAGCATAACCGGCAGTGCATTTTCCGCCACTAGGAAATTTTGAGCCACTCGCATATGAAATGGTTCTGATGGTAGATAGGATTGCATTTTCGCCTAAGAAATGAACATTCGGACAAAAAGTTTGATCTAAAATAAAAACAGGATCTATGGCAATAGCGCCATCGGCAGTTGTTCGTTCTTTACTTAAAACTTCTTTCAGTTTCATTAGGTCTGGCACTTCAACCCTTGGGTTTGTAGGAATTTCTGCAATGATATAAGGTACGCCATCTTCCTTGGCAATTTTAGCCAAAACGCTATCGATACTTTGCACCATGTCATTATCGCCATCTACCGGTAAATCTACTACTTCAACCATTTCTAAACAGGCAGCAACACGTCTTGCTTGGTCATTTGTGCCCCCATAACAATTTGGCGGAACAATAATTTTAATGGCTTTTCCTGGGTGTTTTTCCAACGCGTCGTGAATCAGTCCCATCATAATTGCATACTGAATAGACAAACCACTAGAGCCAACTAAAGGTTTTGTAGTGGTACCATTAATTTGTTTAATGGAATTTAAAACACTTGTTTTGTTCGTTTCAAAGTTGTTTTCTGGATGAATAATAGCGGTGGCTGTACCTAATGATTTTAATGCAGCAAGAGCATTTACAGGCGTCATAGCGATGGTTTCTCTTCTTCTTACATGTTGTATGTCTGAAATATAATGATCGTTCTGGGCACCATTTACAAGCAACATACTTCCTAGATTTAAATAGGTATGAATGTGGAAATCGATATTTTTAGTACTGCTAAAATTGGTTATTTTTTCTTGTTCAGAAATAAAAATGGTGCTGCCCTCAAAAGAAGAAATAGCGGTAATGTCTTCAACTTTTTGCACTTCAAAATTATAGCCATATACGGCTCTTAAAATATCAGCATCAAAAAAGGCCGGCAATGTATCGGTATACTTAATTTGAGTTTTTTTATTTTCTAATAAGTTCTTTCTAAGAATTGCTAAAACAGGAATTGTTTGTGATGAAAAACTAATCACATTTTCAGATTTCTGATGGCTTAATTTTGCAATTGTCCATTCTAGAATACATGAAAGTGGATGGCCTAAGCGAATATAATCGTACGCAGTTGGTAATTCGTTGAGTGCAGTAGCTGTTGTAATGTTCTTGCGAAACAAGGTTTCAAATTGGTCTAAAAACTGAATTTTAGCTAATTTTTCGTCATAAATATCTAAGCGATGCGTTGTTAGGTTCAACCAATTTGTTGGCATGTTTTCTAATACGTCATCTATATATTTCAGCGTTTTATTATCCTGCATAACTTTCATTTTTAGATCGAAAGCAAAGATACATCAATTAGATTTTTTTAAAGTATTACAAGGCTTTTTGTTGAGTTTGTGCAACGTATTTCTATGTTTTAAAATTTGATTTATGGAAGTAAGACTTTCGTAGTATCTCTTTCGAATAGTTGGTGCTATGTCAGTTCGCCTTTTTCATAAAGAAACAAGAATATCTTTTTATCAACTTCAGAAATAATATCGAGATCGCTGTAATTTAACCATCTTATTTCTTCAATTTCACTACTCGCTTTTAAATGACCTGTGTATTTTGCTTTGTAGCACGTCATCAGTACCTTTATGCCCTCCTTTGCACCATCAGATTGCGCAGAAAAGTTGCCAATATGTATTGCTGTGTTTGGTGTAATTACAACGTTTAATTCTTCCGCTACCTCTCTAATAAGCGTTTGTTGGTCACTTTCGCCTTTTTCTCGTTTTCCACCGGGAATGTAATATTTCGTTTTTCCTTTAGATTTAGTGCTCAATATTTTTCCTTCTTGAATTTCAATGAAAGCAATCTTGTCTATTTCTTTTGGAGTTTTTTTCATGGTGCTTGGAACACATTAGATTATTTAGGAAGTAAAAATAGTCATATTTTGAGACTGTAAATACTTTGAATCATAGAATTACTGGAAGTCTAGAGTTTTACTGCTCAAAATTTAGAGAGTGTATCGTCCAAGGTTTGGTGCAAGAGAAAAATGAATAAAAATTAGTCAATCGTTTTTATGAAGAATTGAAGCCATAAAAATGCTCCATATAAATTCTGTAAAAAATAGCAAAACTTCTAGAAATGATAGGAACCTATCAGTTTAAATAAAACACAAAAAAAATAAAAGGACAAAAAGATGTTAAGGAAGTTAAATATTTAAACATTATTTAAAATACCTACAAGGTTCTAAAAAACCTGCAGGAGGATAATTATTATCTTCAACGAAATAAATAGACATCGTACTTTAAAACTATTTAAATTATTGATTTTCAATGAAATAAAACGATATGAAACAGTTGAAAATAATACCTAAACGCAGATCAAACTTCATAAAACACAATAAAAACCTTATTTTTGATAATTGATTCTAATTTGAATATTAAAGTATAAAAAAATGGCAAATACATTATTTGATAAAGTATGGGATTCACACGTTGTTCGTCAGGTTAAAGATGGCCCAGATGTGTTTTTTATAGACCGTCATTTTATCCATGAAGTTACAAGTCCCGTAGCTTTTTTAGGATTAGAAAGTAGAGGAAATACTGTGGTATATCCTGCGCGTACCTTTGCAACAGCAGATCACAACACACCAACTATAAATCAGCATTTACCGGTCGAAGATCCTTTGTCTGCAAATCAGTTGAATGCTTTAGAGAACAATGCTGCAAAGCACGGTATTTCGCATTGGGGTTTAGGAGATAAAAACAACGGAATTGTGCATGTTGTAGGTCCGGAAAACGGAATTACATTGCCAGGTGCAACGATTGTTTGTGGAGATTCTCATACCTCTACACACGGTGCTTTTGGTGCAATTGCTTTTGGTATTGGTACTTCAGAAGTAGAAATGGTGCTGTCTACACAATGTATTATGCAACCAAAACCCATGAAGATGCGTATTAACGTAAACGGAAAATTAGGTTTGGGTGTAACTCCGAAAGATGTTGCTTTGTACATTATTGCAAAACAAACAACTTCTGGTGCTACAGGGTATTTTGTGGAATATGCAGGTGGGGTTTTTGACGACATGTCTATGGAAGGTAGAATGACTGTTTGTAACTTATCTATAGAAATGGGTGCAAGAGGAGGAATGATTGCTCCCGATGCAAAAACATTCGAATATATTAAAGGACGTGCTCAAACTCCGAAAGGAGCAGACTGGGACAAAGCCATGAAGTATTGGGAAACTTTATATACAGAAGAAGATGCATTATTTGATGTTGAACATACGTATGAAGCAGCAGATATAGAACCAATGATTACCTATGGTACAAACCCAGGAATGGGAATGGGGGTTACAAAATCAATACCAACAGCAGAAAGCTTAGAAGGTGGTGTAGAAACGTATAGAAAATCTTTAGGATACATGTCTTTTAATGAAGGAGATTCTATGATAGGTAAAGAAATTGACTTTGTCTTTTTAGGTTCTTGTACAAACGGAAGGATAGAAGATTTTAGAGGATTTTGTTCCATTGTAAAAGGAAGACAAAAAGCAGTCAATGTGACGGCTTGGTTAGTACCAGGTTCGCATAAAGTAGTAGATCAAATAAAAGCAGAAGGTTTAGACAAAATTATTACAGACGCAGGTTTTGTATTAAGAGAACCAGGATGTTCAGCCTGTTTGGCAATGAATGATGATAAAGTTCCGTCAGGAAAATTATCCGTTTCTACGTCAAATAGAAATTTCGAAGGAAGACAAGGCCCAGGTTCTAGAACCTTATTAGCATCGCCTTTAGTTGCCGCGGCTTCTGCAGTAAGTGGTGTGGTTACAGATCCTAGAACGTTTTTAGTGGGGTAACAGTTTACAGTTGCAGTCAGCAGCCTTTGTTGGCGGTTTGCAGTAATGAAGCTATCTAAATTAAAATATTAAAAAAAAATCAAATAAGTACTGCCAACTGTTACTGGCAACTGAATACGAAACAACATGGCATACGATAAATTTCAAGTATTAACAAGTACAGCATACCCTTTACCAACAGAGAATGTAGATACAGATCAGATTATACCTGCTCGTTTTTTAAAAGCGACAGAACGTATCGATTTTGATGTGAATTTTTTCCGTGACTGGAGATACAATCAAGACGGAACACCAAAACCTGAATTCCCTTTAAACAAAGAAATTTATGCAGGGTCTAAAATTTTAGTAGGTGGTAGAAACTTTGGTTCTGGTTCTTCTAGAGAACATGCAGCTTGGTCTGTATATGATTTCGGATTGCGTTGTGTAATTTCATCAGCCTTTGCAGATATTTTTAAGAACAACTGTTTAAATGTGGGTGTGTTGCCTGTGCAAGTTTCTGCAGCCTTTGCAGATACTTTATTTACAGCAATTATGGCAGATCCTAAAACGGAGATAAACGTAGATTTACCAAATCAGAAAGTAACGTTAGTTGCTACAGGAGAATCTGAGTCTTTTGTAATTAATACCTACAAAAAAGACAACATGTTAAACGGTTTTGATGACATCGATTATTTAAAAAATATTGAAGGTGAAATCACCGAATTTGCGAAAACAAGACCCTTTTAAAATGTCATTCAGAAGTAGGAACGTAGTGAAGCATCTTATTTTTTTTATAACAAACAAAAATGGCAAAAAGAAAGATTGAAATAATGGATACGACACTGCGTGATGGCGAGCAAACATCAGGTGTGTCGTTTTCAGTTTCCGAAAAGTTAACCATCGCAAAATTACTTTTAGAAGAATTAAAAGTAGACCGTTTAGAAATAGCATCTGCTCGAGTTTCTGAAGGCGAGTTGCAGGCGGTTAAAAAAATAACTTCTTGGGCCATTGAACAGAATTGTTTAGAGAAGATAGAGGTTTTAACCTTTGTTGATGGTGGAAAATCAATTGATTGGATGGTAGAAGCTGGAGCGAAAGTCCAGAATTTATTAACCAAAGGTTCTTTAAATCATCTAACGCATCAACTTAAAAAAACACCTGCAGAACATTTTGCTGATATTCAAAAGAACATAGATTCGTCCGCTAAACACGGTATAAAAACAAATGTGTATTTAGAAGATTGGTCTAACGGCATGCGAAATTCAAAAGCTTATGTTTTTGAGTATTTAGACTTCTTAACCGCTCAGAAAATAGAGCGCATTTTATTACCAGATACTTTAGGTATTTTAACTCCGGATGAAACTGCTAAGTTTATCACAGAAGTGCGGGAGAAATACCCAACAACTCATATCGATTTTCACGGTCATAACGATTATGATTTAGGCGTGGCCAATGTAATGGAGGCTGTAAAAGCAGGTGCAAATGGTTTGCACTTAACCATTAACGGAATGGGAGAGCGTGCAGGAAATGCGCCAACGGCTAGTGTTATTGCGGTGATAAATGATTTTCTAACCGATGTAAAAATTACTGTAAATGAGAAAGCACTCAATAGAGTTAGTCGGTTAGTAGAAACCTTTTCTGGTTTTAGAATTCCGGTAAACAAACCTGTTGTAGGTGCAAACGTATTTACACAAACTGCTGGAATACATGCAGACGGAGACCATAAAAATAACTTATATTTTAATGATTTAATGCCAGAGCGTTTTGGTAGAAAACGCAAATATGCATTAGGAAAAACATCTGGAAAAGCAAATATTCAAAAGAATTTACAAGATTTAGGCTTGAGTCTAAATGAGGACGATTTAAAGAAAGTTACCCAAAGAATTATCGAGTTAGGAGACAAAAAAGAAGTGGTATCACAAGAAGATTTACCTTATATTATTTCTGATGTTTTAGACAGTAATACGATTGAAAAACGGGTAATTGTAGAAAATTACGTGCTTACTCATTCGAAAGGATTAAAGCCTTCCACCACAATTAAGTTAAAAGTAGAGGGTGTTATTTACGAGGAACATGCGCAAGGAGACGGACAGTTTGATGCATTTATGAATGCTTTAAAAAAGATATATAAAACGCACAGTAAAAAAGAGTTGCCAAAGTTAATTGATTACGCAGTAAGAATTCCGCCAGGAAGTAATTCGGATGCTTTGTGTGAAACTATTATTACTTGGAAAAACGAAAACAAAGAATTTATTACGCGTGGTTTAGATTCAGATCAAACAGTATCTGCAATTAAAGCCACGGAGAAAATGTTGAATATTATTTAGAAAAAGAGTTTTAGCTGTCTGCGTTTAGCCTTTTGCTGTTCGCTGTTTGCTATGCGCAAAACAAAAATAATAAAAGTATCCATGGTTTATTGAGTCAATAGCTAAAAGCCAACAGCTAACAGCTAATAGCCAAAAATGAAAATAAAAAAAAATAACTATAAATTATCTGCTGTTTATTGAGCCAATTGCCAATAGCAAACAGCCAAAAGCTTAAAAAAAATGAAATTAAACATCGCATTATTAGCAGGAGACGGAATTGGACCAGAAGTAATAGAGCAGGCTGTAAAGGTATCTGATGCAATTGCAAAGAAATTCAACCATGAAATTACTTGGAAACCTGCTTTAACCGGCGCAGCTGCTATTGACGCCGTTGGAGAACCGTATCCAGATGCAACACATGATATCTGTGTGGCTTCAGATGCTGTATTATTCGGTGCTATTGGGCACCCAAGATTTGACAATGATCCTACTGCAACCGTAAGACCTGAACAAGGTTTGCTGAAAATGCGCAAGAAGTTAGGCTTATTTGCAAATGTAAGACCCACATTCACATTTCCTTCTTTGTTAGATAAATCTCCTTTAAAAAGAGAACGTATAGAAGGAACCGATTTGGTTTTCTTGCGCGAATTAACTGGAGGAATTTACTTCGGAGAAAAGGGTAGAAGAGATGATGGCGAAACCGCTTTTGACAATTGTGTATATACAAGAGCTGAGGTACAACGAATTGCTGTAAAAGGTTTTGAATTGGCCATGACACGTTCTAAAAAATTGTGTTGTGTAGACAAAGCAAATGTTTTAGAAACGTCTAGACTGTGGAGAGAAACGGTACAAGCAATGGAGAAAGATTATCCGGAAGTTGAAGTGTCTTACGAGTTTGTAGATGCAGTAGCCATGCGTTTGGTACAATGGCCCAATAGCTATGATGTATTAATTACTGAAAATTTATTTGGAGATATTTTAACAGATGAAGCTTCGGTTATTTCTGGTTCTATGGGCTTAATGCCAAGTGCGTCTGTAGGTACTGAAAATGCGTTGTTTGAGCCAATACATGGTTCTTATCCGCAGGCAACCGGTTTAAACATTGCCAACCCAATGGCAACTATTTTATCTGCTGCAATGTTGTTTGAGCACTTTGGTTTGCAAGCAGAAGGCAAAGCAATAAGAGCTGCTGTAAATAGTGCTTTAGAAAAAGGAATTGTAACAGAAGATTTGGCTGACGGCGGAAAAGCTTACGGAACAAAAGAGGTAGGAGACTGGTTAGCAATGAATGTGTAACCGTTAAAAAAACATATAAAAAAGATATAAAAAGCGCTCTAAAAAGGCGCTTTTTTAATATCTATTACTTTTTATTATTTATAGGAATCATAAAATAAGCACTATTTAAAGATACTTTTTGGCTATAAATTTTGAATTCAATAATCTTGCAACTGCCATATAGCTTGGTTTAAAATGAATTTTGTCACCTATTTTATATTTCTGTTTACCTTCTTTTGTTCTATTCTTACCAATATCTATGACCAACATATCTGAGGTAATACCTACAAACTCTAAAGATTTGTCTATAAATTCAATATCCTTTTGGTCTGCATCTAAGAGTCCGAAATCTAGAATTGCTTTTATCGAAGTGCCTGTAATATCATCTTTGTCAAAATCTGCAGAATGCCCAATATTGGCATCGCTTATAGTGCCATCTGGAGCAATCTTTTTTTCTTCCAACTCAATAATATTTGCTGTAAATTTAAAAGCGTCAACAGACAATTCTTTGAACTGTTTGTTTTCTAGCGGACTTACCCCAAAGAAAACAGCTTCTCCAATACGAAAATGATTTATTTCTTTTGGTATTGCCTTGTTTTCAATTAGAGGCAAGGTAATGGAAGTTCCTCCCGAAATATATTTTAGCTCCTTCTTAAATTTAGCTGAAATAAGTTCCTTGTAAAGCGAGAGTTGTAATAACTTATCATAAGTAGGTTCTATGCCATACATGCATCCTAAATTTGAGCCAATTCCAATAATATGAATATTAGAAAGTTCGAATACCTTTTCATAAAAACTCATTAACTCTGTACTATTGATTCCTTCTCTTAGCTCTCCAAGTTCTACCATGATAATTACTTGATGAATTTTAGTTGCTTTTTTAGCAGCTTTATTTAATGCCATAATTGTGCTAAATGAACTGTTTAAAGAGATATCGGCATACTTTATAATATCATCTGCATATATTTTTGCAGGTGGTTTTATATAAATAGTTCGCATAGATGGGTTTACTTCTTTTAAATTTTTTAAACTAGTAATCCTAGAATCTCCAACAGAACCTATATTTTGAAGTACTTCGTCTGTTAATACATTTCTTAGAAACTCTTTATCTCCAGAGAATACTTTTGTAATTAAACTCCAATAGATGTTGTGTCTTTTAAAATACGTACTTAAGTATTTTATATTATTTTTAATTTTGGTGGTTTCAATAATAAGCTCTGCCATAATTATGTTGTTATAATTTTAGGAACCTGTTGTGGTAAATGCATTCGTAATTCATCATTAACTTGGTAATTGCCAATACAAAAGACTTCTTCTTTTTTTTAACTTCTTCCTTTTTGGTGATAACTACAACCATTATATGTAGTCCACCAATTGACGTCTATCTCAATTAAATTAATTTAAACTTTTAATGATTTCTAAAAACATATTAATGCCTGTTGGCAGCACTTCATCCGGAAAATCATAGTCTGGATTGTGCAATGCTGGTGTTTCTTCACCTGCGCCCAAACCAAACATAGCTCCTTTAAACTGTTGCGTAAATAAACCAAAGTCTTCCCCCCATTTAAAGGGATACTTTCTTTGACTGACAACATACCCATTATATTTTGCAGCGTTCTTAATACTTTTTACAGCGCTTGCATGATTCATTGTTGCAGTAAATACTTGGGTCCAAGTAATTGCTGATTTTAGTTGATGTGATTTCGATACTTTATGAATAAATGCAACGAGTTCTTGCGTCTTTGCTCCCATAATTGTTGCAGACCAACTTCGAATTGTAAAATGAACTTCTCCATAACCTGCTGAAACGCCATAGGCCAATTCGCCCATAGTTACGTGTACCGGTGTTGCCAAGAAAAAGTCTTTTGAGGCAACATCATTGAGTGTGATTTTATGTGCATATTGCAACAACTCGGCAATAGCCAAACTAGGATTCATTCCTTTTTCGGGCTCTGCAGCATGCGATGTCTTTCCGTTTAACTTAATAATGATGCTTTTTACATTGCCTGTAAATTCATTTTCCTTCACCACTATTTCGTGCAACGGATAACCGGGCAAATTATGAAGCGCAAAGGCATAGTCAATCTTTAGATTTTTAAAGACAACATCATTTAGTACTGCTTTGGCTCCCATGCCATTCTCTTCTGAAGGCTGAAATAAAAGCATTACTTTTCCTTTTGAAATAGGTTGTTTACTTAGTAAAATCGCCAAACCTAGTAAGATTGCTGTATGTCCGTCATGACCACATTTATGAGAAACTCCTTCTTTTATAGAGCGATGTTTAAAGTCATTGGTTTCGATAATGGGTAAAGCATCAATATCGCCACGAATCATTACTGCAGGTCCGTCTGCTACTGCACTAAAGGTCGCAAGAACTCCGGTCTTTGTAATTTTCTCAATGACTGAATTTGTTTCGTTTTTTAAAAACCGAATAATTCCCTTTTGAGTATGAACTTCTTCACCAGATACCTCTGGATGGGCATGCAGTGCTTTCCGAGTTGCCGTTATATTGGCAATGAAATTAGTGTCTAACATTCATTATTTATTTTTTTAAACGCATTTCTAAGTACGGATTGGTAAAACCAAGTTTTTCATATAAATGAATTGCCGGATTGCTAGCTTCAACATGCAATGCAATATCGCCATCAGCATGTGAAATTGCCTTTTGCATAAGTGTTTTACCCAAACCTTTTCCACGATACTCTTGATGTGTAGCGATATATACAAGAATATTATCGGGTATATATCCGCCCATTCCTGTTTGATTTATTACGGTAGCTCCAACAATAGTAGCATCTTCCTTAAGCAGCATTACAAAACCACCAAATGAGGTAAATTCTTTCACTGCATACTCGATTGCTTTTTGAATGTCTTTTTTCGGATCCCCAAACTCTTGTAAGTGATCAAATAGAAATTGAACGATTGTTGTCTTTTCTGAGTCGTTGGGTTTGTTTTCTGGGGTAAATATCAGCGTTTTAATCATGTCCGTTTCTTTTGGCATAAGTTAGTGTAAATTATAAATTTTAAACGGTTTATGGCTATTATTCGTGGAAATCCACTAATGTGTTTATAATTACGGATAGGAATGGCTCTAAAAATTTGAATATGTAATGCTATTATAAAGAGAGATATAACAGCTATTTCACGGCATAAAAAAACCTCAAAACTTGTTAAAGTTATGAGGTTTATACTATTTTAAATGAGTTAAATTTATTTTACACCCATCAATTCAACATCAAAAATAAGTGTTGCATCTGGTGGAATTACTCCTCCTGCGCCTGCAGCACCGTATGCTAAGTTAGAAGGGATTACAAAACGGGCTTTATCGCCAACTTGTAATAATTGAATTCCTTCATCCCAACCAGCTATAACTTGACCCAAACCAACATTAAAATCGATTGGTTCTTTTCTCTTATATGAAGAATCGAAAACCGTACCGTCTAATAGTTGTCCTTTATAGTGCACAGAAACACCAGCTCCTTTTGTTGCTTGTTTTCCTGTTCCTTTTTGTAAAATTTGGTAGCGCAAACCACTTGCAGTTTCTTCGTAACCAATAGCTACAGAATCTAACAATTCTTTTTGTTTTGCTTTTTCTCCTGCAGCACGTTTTTCTCTAGAACCTTCAAAAGTTCTAAAAGCTTCTACCGCATTAAAAGCTGTTGCGTCTGCACCAACTCTAATGATTTCTACAGCAGATAATTCATCTCCTTGTGCAATTGCATCAACAATGTCTTGTCCTTCAATTACAGCGCCAAAAACAGTATGTTTACCGTCTAACCATGGAGTAGGAACGTGGGTAATGTAAAACTGACTTCCGTTTGTTGCAGGACCAGAGTTGGCCATTGCTAATTTTCCGGGTGCATCATGTTTTAAATCTGAATGAAATTCATCATCAAATTTATAACC
>Ga0075446_10000964_pt1 | contig 11633 bp, 10 predicted proteins | sample CoawatmetaG05DNA_FD_71590 | JGI IMG/M metagenome (GOLD analysis project Ga0075446, IMG submission 71590) | Marine microbial communities from the West Antarctic Peninsula - Coastal water metaG058-DNA | ecosystem: Environmental > Aquatic > Marine > Coastal | place: Atlantic Ocean: West Antarctic... | reverse complement strand
CGAGCAATTGTATGCCTAGATGAATGACTGTCCAAGACAGAACCCGGCTTAACGGTCAACTTAAACTAATATCTAACTTACTGACAAATATAGAGAAAGTTAAAAAAGCGCTTGCAAAGCGCTTTTTTTTTGCTTATAGTAAGCATGTAAGGAGAAAAGTGGTTATTTGTGGGAAATTATTAAACGAGACTAAGGGCGTTCAGTAATTTCCCATCTTTTTAGGTTTAAATATATGTTTAAAGGGGTAACACTACTAAATATTGATGGAAAGAATAGGTTAGCAATTCCAACGAAGTATCGAGGGGAATTATTGACTGGTTCATTAGTATTGACTGCGCACCCACATGGATGCCTTCTTCTATACCCAATTGCTGCATGGAGACCTATACAGAAAAAAATAATGCAGCTTTCAAGTTTCGATAAAAAATCAAGTGGATTACAAAGATTATTAGTTGGCTATGCGGAAGATTTATCTTCTGATAATGCTGGAAGATTATTAATTTCTTCTGAATTAAGAGATTATGCGTCCATTAATAAGACATTAATGTTTGTAGGACAGGGAAGTCATTTTGAATTATGGAGCAAAGAGGCCTGGATTAAACAAATCAAACAAATAAAGATTAATGATAAAGGCGAACTGCCTACTGAATTAGGAGGTTTTTCTTTATGACAATTTATTCTCATATTCCTGTGATGTTAAAAGAGGCTATCGATGCTTTATCTGTAAATCCAAATGGAACTTATTTAGATTGTACTTTTGGTAGAGGTGGACATTCAAGTGAAATTTTAAAGCTTCTTGGTGAGAAAGGAAGATTAATAGCTTTTGATAAGGATATAGATGCAATTAATGAGGGAAAAAAAATAGTAGATAAAAAATTTGAAATAGAGCACTGTACTTTTTCGGAAATAGACAAAATATTAAAAAAAAAAAATATTAAAAAATTGGATGGAATATTAATGGATTTAGGTATTTCGTCTCCGCAAGTAGATGAAGCTAAAAGAGGATTTAGCTTTAGGTTTGATGCAATATTGGACATGAGAATGGATCAAACTAAAGGGATAACTGCTGCAGATGTAATTAATACATACGAAGAAAAAGATTTAATACATGCTTTAAAAACCTATGGCGAGGAAAAATTTGCTAGAAAGATAGTAAAAGCAATCATTGAACATCGGGAAGCAAAAGGGCCAATAACAATGACATTAGAATTGGCTGAATTGATAAAAAAAACAGTTCCAAAGAGAGATTTAAAAAAAGACCCATCAACAAAAACATTTCAAGCTTTGAGGATACTGGTCAACAAGGAAATGGAAGAGCTAGAGAATACTCTTCCAACAGTATTTAATTATTTAAAACCTAAAGCCCGGCTAGTAGTTATTAGCTTTCATTCTTTAGAGGATCGAATCGTAAAAAATTACACTAAACATAAAATAAAGACTGATTTTATTCCAAAAAATATTCCTATCAAGGCATCTGAAATAAAGCTAGCTCCTTTTAAAGTGGTTCAAAAAATGAGCACACCAACCTCTGAGGAGATTGAGAGAAATCCAAGATCAAGAAGTGCAAAACTGAGAGTAATCGAAAAAGTAATGGAGACAACATGAAATTAAACTTGATTTTATTTGTTGTTTTAATTGTTTGTGCGCTAACAACGGTCAATTTTAAACATTTATCTAGAAACAGTTTTGCAGAATTAGATGGAGAAAATAAAAATACTTTGGACTTGAAAGATCAGCAAACGATGCTAAGAATAGAAGAATCGTCTGAATCAAGAATTGAAATTATTGAGAAAATAGCAAAGCATAAAATAAATATGTACATTCCAAGTAAAAAAGAAAAAAAAGTGATAATTAGATGATTAAAATTAAATCTAGAAAAGAATATTTTGAGTTATCAACGGCTAGAAGGCGAATAGTTTTAATATTTATGCTTGGAATGTTTGTAATATTATTTGCACAGGCGGTTAAATTAGCTGCTTTTGAAAAAGATAAGTTACAAAAAGAATCAAGGCAAAGACAGCATAGGACATTAGATTTATTTCCATATAGAGGTAAAATTTTAGACCGTAATGGCTCACTATTGGCAGAAAGCACCCCAGTTTATTCAATTATGGCTGATGCAGCTTTAGTAAATTTCAAAGATATAGATCCTATTGTTCAAGCTAAGCTGAGTAAGCAAAAGAAGCAGTTAGCTAATTTACTCAAATTAAGCATAAAAAATTTAAATAAAAATCTTAAAGATAGAAATAAAAGAAGTGTTCCACTTAGGAGAAATATTGCACCCGATATTAAAATGAAAATTATGGCACTTAAAATACCGGGTATTAGTTCAAATAAGGTTTATAAAAGATTTTATCCTGAAAATGGACCGGTGGCTCATGTTGTAGGCTTTACTGGAAGTGACGGTGTTGGGCAGGAGGGAATAGAAATGCTAATGAATAAAAATCTTGCTGGAGAAAAAGGAAGGATAATTAATCGTATAGATAAAAATAGGAGAGTGGTTGGAGAGGTTCAGCAAATAAAATTACCAAAAGATGGAAAAGATATAAGGCTAACCATTGATTTGAGATTACAGAATGAGGCTTATAACGCTCTTCGAAAAGCAGTAGAAAAGCATGAGGCAATATCCGGATCAGTTGTTTTATTGGATGCCAAAACGGGTGAGGTACTCGCTATGACAAATTATCCTTCATTCAACCCTAATGGCTATAATAAAGTAGGAGATTTTATAAAGAACCGTGCAGTTACCGATGTGTTTGAGCCTGGCTCAACAATGAAGCCTATTAGTCTTGCTGCAGCCCTTGAGAGAAAAGTTGTAACTATAGACACTCTAATTGATACAGGGAAAGGCCCATATAGATATGAGGGCAAGGATATACGTGACACTCATCCGCATGGAAAAATAGCTGTAAAAGAAGTAATCAAAGTATCTTCAAATATAGGCTCGGCTAAAATTAGTGAGAAAGTTAGCTCAAATAATTTGGCTGCAATGTATAGAAAATTCGGTTATGGAATAAAAACAGGCATTAATTTTCCTGGAGAGGTAAGTGGGTCTGTAAGAAAGCATACAAAATGGAAAAAAATAGACCATTCAAGAGCAAGCTATGGATATGGAATGAATTCGACTCTCATTCAGACTGCTCAAGCTTACACAGTATTTGCTAACGAAGGAAAACTAAAGCCAATATCCCTAATTAAAGGAGATGACCCAAAAATTAGTAAAAGAGTATTGTCGCCTAAAACAACAAAAGATATTTTGCTTATGTTGGAATCTGTAACCGATGATGATGGAGGAACTGCACCTAAAGCTAAAGTTTATGGTTATCGAGTAGCTGGTAAGACAGGAACAACAAAAAAATATATAGATGGTGAATATGTTAAAAATAAATATATCGGAACTTTTGTAGGATTAGGGCCTGTATCAAACCCAAGGTTTGTAATGGCAATTATGATTGACGAACCTTTAGCGGAAAAAGGATATTCAGGCGGTAGACTAGCGGGCCCAGTATTTAGTAGGGTTATGTCAAAAGCATTTGAATGGTATAGCATTGATGCTGATGGATTAGAATTAGAAGGTGTAAAAGATAAAAAAGAGGTCTATGCTAATAAGACAAAATTATGAGCAATCCACTAAAAAAGCTATTAACTGAATTTGAATATTTAGAGCAAAATAGTGTAAATATAAAAAAAGGTTCAATTTTCTTAGCTTACCCAGGCGAAATAAAAGATGGAAGGAACTATATTAATGAAGCTATAGAAAAAGGAGCCGGTGCAATAATATATGATCCGTTAGATTTTGAATGGGATGCTCAATGGAAATTACCAAATTTACCAGTAAAAAACTTAAAATACAGTATTTCGAATATTGCAAGCAAGTTTTATAATCACCCATCAAAAAAAATAAACTTAATAGGTGTAACAGGCACTAATGGTAAAACTTCAAGTATATATTGGATAACCCAATGCCTAAAACATCTTAAAAGAAAAGCTTCAATGATTAGCACGATTGGTTATGGTTTTATTGATGATTTACAACCAACTACAAATACAACACCTGATGCAGTAGAAATTCAAAGCATATTAAATGATTTTACAATCAACAAAGTTCAGGACGCATGTATTGAAGTATCTTCTCATGGGATTAAGCAAGGAAGAGTATCCAGTATTGATTTTGATGTAAGGGTATTTACGAACCTTTCTAGAGATCATCTGGATTATCATGACTCTATTGCAAGTTATGCAAACATAAAAAAAGAATTTTTATTGGATGCCAAGAAGGGTAATTTAGTCATAAATATTGACGACCCACTAGGTAAAAAAATTTTTAAGGAATCTACATTAGATGAAGCCCAAAAAATATCTTTTGGTATAGATAGTGAGTGCACACTACAAGCGAAAAATCTTGTTACAGAAAATAAAACAACAAAATTTAAATTAATATATCAAAAAAAGACTATTGAGGTAAGGGCTTTAGTAAGAGGTCGATATAATGTTTATAATATTTTAGGTGTGATGGGGGCTTTAATCTCTTTAGGTTATCGAATAGAAGATATTGTCCCAGTATTAAAAATCTTGAGCCCGGTTCCTGGAAGAGCAGAAGCATTAGAAACCGGTTTGGATAATTGCCCTAAAGTCATTATAGATTATGCCCATACCCCCGATGCCCTTAAAAATATACTAGAGTCCTTGAAGTTGTCAAAATATAAAAAATTAAATCTTGTTTTCGGATGTGGGGGAGAGAGAGACAAGGGGAAAAGAAAAGAAATGGCAATTATTGTTAATCAATATGCAGATTTTGTGTTTGTTACCTCTGATAATCCCAGAAATGAAGAACCAATGAAAATAATTGATGATATTTGTGAGAATTTAATTATTCCAAATATAGCAATAGAGGATAGAGAGACTGCAATTAAAGAAGCCCTAAGAAAGTCTGATACTGATGATGTAATTCTTATTGCAGGAAAGGGGCACGAGACATACCAAGACGTAAAAGGGGTTAGAAAACTATTTTCAGATAGGCTGATAGCAAAAAAATATATGGCCAGATATTTTGGAGTAGAAAATTAATATTACATTAAAAAAGATTGTAGAGATTACGAAGGGGTCTTTCATAGGTCCAGCAGAGTCCTTAGAAACTAAGGTTTCAACTATCACGATAGATTCAAGAAATGAAAAACAATATGACTTATATATTGCAATAATAGGAGAAAAATATGACGGGAATCAATTTATAGAAGCAGCGCTCAGCAGTGGGACTAAATTCGCAATTATTTCTAACCCTAAATTTCATTCAAAAAATACAATTTTAGTAGAAAGCGGGAAAAAAGCATTAGCAAATATTGCTTTATTTCTTAGAGATCAAATTAAACCAAAAATAATTGCTATTACGGGAAGTAATGGAAAAACTTCAACAAAAGAAGTACTAGTATCCATTATGAATAAATACTTAGGCAAGAATAAATTGCTATATACAGTAGGTAATTTTAATAATGATATTGGCTTACCGCTTACACTTCTAAATCTTAAGGATAGCCATAGCCATGCTGTATTAGAGTTAGGTATGAACCATGCTGGAGAAATTGCTGAACTTATAGAAATTGCGAAACCCCATATTGCTTTAATTACCAATATTGGCGAAGCGCACATTCAGAATTTCAAATCTAAAGATAATATTGCAGAAGCAAAGAAAGAGCTTCTAAATAATTCGGATCAACTTGAAACTGCTGTATTACCGAGAGAAGATGATTATTACCAATTTTTAGCTAAAGATAAAGAAAGCTTAAGGCAAATAACCTTTGGATTCACAAAAGAAGCAACCATAAACTGTAAGGTATTAGATGAGCAAACAATAACCATTAATACTCCCAAAGAAAATTTTGACGTCAAGATAAATTTGTTAGGCAGGCATAATATAAGCAATATTCTTGCTGCATGTGCATGCAGTTATGCTTTGGATATACCTATAAATATAATAAAAGAAGGAATAGAGGCAACCAAACCATTTCCTGGAAGACTTGAAATTATAGATAGTAGGAGTGAGGCAATTATAATTAATGACACCTATAATGCTAATCCAAGCTCCATGAGGGAGGCCGTAGATGTACTAGCATCAATGAAAGGAAAAAAAATTTTAGTTATTGGAGATATGGCTGAACTCGGAAATAATGCAAATAAATATCATCAAGAGTTGGGTGGGTATATTAAAAAATCTAAAATAGATTTTACCTTAGCTATTGGAAGCCATACAAAAATAACTATGCAACAATTAGATAAAAATAAATTTTGGTTTGACTCGAAAGAAGCTCTTTTGAGCAAACTATTAAAGATAATAGATTCTAAATCAATTATATTGATTAAAGGGTCTCGATTTATGAGAATGGAAGAACTTATTAGTAAAATTATTTTATAGGAAATAATAATGTTATTGGATTTATTTAGATGGTTGTCTGCAGATATTCAAGGATTTAATGTTTTCAATTATATTTCTCTGAGGGCTGTATTAGCTGTTATCACTTCTTTATTAATTTCATTTTGTTTTGGTGGTTGGTTTATTAAGAAATTAGGAGAATACAGTCTGGGTCAATACATCAGAAATGATGGGCCAGAAGGTCACCTTGTGAAATCTGGAACCCCGACAATGGGAGGAGGGCTGATATTAATTTCAATTATCATTTCTACATTGTTATGGGCAGACCTTAGTAATAGTTACATTTGGCTTTTACTTATTGTGACTACTTCTTTTGGGTTAATAGGCTTGATTGATGATATTAGTAAGATTCAGAAGAAAAAAGGTGATGGAATTACAGCATTTCAAAAATTTATACTGCAATCAATTATTGGTATTGGCGTTGCCTGCTATTTGTTTTTTTCAGCTGGAAGCACACAAGAAACCGACTTATTAATTCCATTTTTTAAAGATTTAAGTTTACCTTTAGGGGGGCTAACCTTTATTCTTCTTAGTTATTTAGTAGTGGTTGGAAGCAGTAATGCAGTTAATTTAACAGATGGACTCGATGGCTTGGCTATTATGCCAGCCGTTATGGTGATAAGTGCATTAGGAGTTTTTGCATATGTTGAGGGCAATATAATCTTTGCAAATTACCTCAGTATTCCATACATAGAAGGAGCAGGTGAATTGACTATATTTTGTGCAGCACTAGCTGGCGCAGGATTAGGTTTTCTATGGTTTAATGCATATCCAGCAGAAGTGTTTATGGGCGACTTAGGTTCTTTATCAATTGGGGCTGCAATGGGTACACTCGCAGTAATTGTAAGACAAGAAATTATTTTAATGATTATGGCTGGAATTTTTGTGGTAGAAACATTTTCAGTAGTAATTCAAGTGAGTTACTTTAGGTATACAAAGAAAGTGTTTGGAAAAGGAAGACGTATTTTTTTAATGGCACCTCTTCATCATCACTATGAAAAAAAAGGCTGGAAAGAGACGCAAGTCGTTGTGAGATTTTGGATCATTACTATGATGCTTGTTCTTATTGGCTTAGCTAGCCTAAAAATTCGTTAATGAATGAAAATATCAATCATGTATTAATTTTGGGCTGCGGGCAAACTGGTTTATCTATTGCGAGATATTTAGATAAGAATATTAAAATATCTTTTTATGATGAAAGTAAAGTAGCTTTGGGTAATGCTAGAAATTTATTTGGTACTAATAAAAATTTATATTTCCTTGGTGATTTAAAAGAAGTATTTTTTGAAAATGTAGATTTTGTTGCAATTAGTCCTGGAGTAGATCCCAGACACCCTTTATTAAAAAAATTGATTAAAAAAGGGGTAACTTTTCATAATGATATTTCATTATTTTTTGAGAAAAATAATTTATTAGGAATAAAAGTAATTGCTGTAACAGGCACTAATGGCAAAACTACTGTTTGCTCAATGATTGAGCAGCTTGCTCTGGAATCAGGATTAAAGGCAAAGGCAGTAGGTAATATAGGACTTCCAATACTAGATATAGATCAAGTAGAAACCCTAGATCTTTTAATTATTGAATTATCAAGCTTTCAACTTGAATTGCTGAATAAGGCAAAAATTGATGTGGGCGTAATTCTAAATATTTCAGATGATCATATGGATAGATATGACTCATTTACACAATATTTTCAAACCAAAGCAAAATTGTTTGACTTAGCAGAAATTAATATTATTAATCGAGATGACGAAAAATTAGAGGCTTTAAAGCATAAAGTAAATCTATCTTTCGGTGTTTCAGAATCTCATAATAAAGACGATTATATTTTGAGAGATAGTAATCAACCCCCTTTTGTTGAGAGAGGAGATGGGTTTACTATTGAATTAAAATCCTTAAAGCTTATAGGAGAGCATAATAAATTGAATGTTATGGCTGCAATAGCATGCATGCAATCTGCCTTACCTAAATTTAATCAATTTAAAATTGATAATCTAAAAGGAGTTAATCATCGGCTAGAGTGGTTAAAAAATGTTCAAGGTATTGAGTTTTATAATGATTCAAAAGCAACTAATGTCAATGCAACAATTACAGCTTTAAAAAGTTTTGATAAAAAAAATATTTTTTTAATTGCTGGTGGTGATAGTAAGAATCAAATTTTAAAACCTTTAGAAAAGCATTTAAAGCAAAGGGTATCAGCTTTATATTTAATTGGCCAAGATGCACATATATTTGAAGAAAACTTTAATTTTATAAAATCACTAAAGATTACTAATCATAAGTTGATGAAAGATGCAGTTTTATCTGCTTATGAAGATGCAGAGGTTGGGGATATTATTTTACTGTCTCCTGCATGTGCAAGCTATGATATGTATAAAAATTATAAAGAACGCGGCGATGAATATAAATCTATTGTGGAAGAATTATAGATTATGAAGCTTTTTTCTTCTCAGAAAAATTACAATCTTCCAATTTATGACTATAGCTTGATATGGGCCACTCTTTTATTATTAGGGATAGGACTAGTTATGGTGTATTCAGCATCAATTGAGTTAGCGGCTTCCGAACAAAAATATGGGTATCAACATTATTATTTTTTAGTTAGACAGTCAGCCTATCTACTGATTGCTTTTATTTGTGGATATATTACATTCTTAATCCCAGTTTATTTTTGGCAGAGATGGGCGCCTTATCTATTTTTAATAGGGGGAGTTCTTTTGGTGTTAGTTTTAATTCCTGGTATTGGTCTAAAAATTAATGGAAGCCGAAGGTGGCTTTCATTGGTGGTCGCAAATTTTCAACCAACGGAGCTTGTTAAGCTTTTTACAGTCATGTACGCATCTGATTATGTTTTAAGAAAATCTAAGCAAATGAGAACTATTGTGAAAGGATTTTTACCTATGCTTGGAGTGATGATTGTGACTGGATGGTTGGTTTTCGTAGAGCCTGATCTCGGTGCTTTAATTGTAATTACCGCAATTGCAATGGGCATACTTTATTTGGGAGGGTTGACCTTAAGAGTCATTTTAAGTTTAGGAATATTAGCTCCAATTGGAGTATGGGGAGCAATTCAAATATCTCCCTATAAACAGGCAAGAATACAAGGATTTTTAGATCCATGGGGCCCAGATAATGTATTTAATTCAGGTTATCAAACAACGCAAGCACAAATGGCTTTTGGTAATGGTGAATATTTTGGTACAGGAATAGGAAATAGTTCTGCAAAAATGCAATTTTTGCCTGAGGCACATACAGATTTTATTATGGCAATTATTGGAGAAGAATTTGGTTTATTCGGTGTTGCCATCGTTCTATGTTTATTTGCATTTCTAATAGTAAGAATGTTTGGTATCGCAAAGGAATCAATTAAAAATAATAGACATTTCGCAGCTTTAATGGCCCAAGGGATAGCTATATGGTTTTCGATTCAATGCACAATTAATATAGCTGTAAATTTAGGTTTGTTTCCAACCAAAGGATTAACATTGCCATTATTGTCTTTTGGGGGCAGTAGTATTTTAGTGAGCATTATTGCTATAGCTATTGTGCTTAGAATTGATCATGAAAATAGAAGAAATTTACGGGGGCAATATTATAATAAATAAATTTAAGATTATGGTTGTGGCTGCCGGAACTGGTGGACATATATATCCCGGACTTGCAATTTCAGAGCATTTTTTGAAACAATCTATTCCTGTTTCATGGGTCGGGACGCCTAAAGGGATGGAAAATAGTTTAGTAGATAAATATAAGATTCCTTTTTACTCAATAAGTATTTCTGGCATTAGGGGCAAGGGATTATTGCCATGGATTAAACTCCCATTTATGCTTTTCAGATCAATACTTCAGTCCATAACAGCATTAAGAGTTGATAAACCAGATTATGTAATAATAATGGGTGGCTATATAGGCATACCAATGGCAATTGCATCTAGAATATTTGGAATACATTTAATTATTCATGAGCAGAATGCGATACCAGGATTGGCAAATAAAGTAATTTCAAAGTTTGCTAGTCAGATATTTTGTGGATTTGAAAATAGCTTAAAGGGAAAAGTAATAGGAAATCCAATAAGAAAATCGATATCTAACATTAAAAACCCTAAACAAAGATTTAAGAATAAAACAGGACCTCTAAACATTCTAATTTTAGGCGGGAGTTTAGGAGCAAGTGCTTTTAATAGATTATTACCACCAATCTTAAACAAATTTACAAAGGAGCAAATCTCAGTTATTCATCAATCAGGTGAAAAGCATTATGAGGAATTAGTTAGAACATATTTGAATTTAGCGAGTGGTGTTGTAAAAGGCCCACCTTGGCTCTTAGGAAAAGAAAAATTTATATACGATATTGAGGAAAAATATGAATGGGCTGATATTGTTATTGCTAGATCTGGAGCGCTTACTATTTCAGAATTTATTGAAGCAGGTATTGCTTCAATATTGATACCTTTTCCACATGCTGTTGATAATCATCAGTATCATAATGGAAAAATATTAGAAGATAAAAAAGCAGCTTACATTATTAATGAGAATGAAATTGAGAATAAACTTTTACAAATCCTTTTAAAAATAAATAGAAAAGAATGTTTTTTGATGGCCTTAAGAGCACAAAAAAATAAACTAAATATAAATGTAGCTAATAAAATATATTCATATTGCGAAGAAATAAACAATGAAAAATAAAATAAAAAATATACACTTCATAGGTATTGGCGGATCTGGCATGAGTGGTATTGCTGAAGTTATGCATAATTTAAAGTTTAATGTACAGGGGTCAGATCTCGGTAAGTCAGAAACAATTCGACATTTAAAAAGAATAGGTATAAAAATTTTTAGTAAGCATCTAGAAAAAAATATAAAAAATATGGATGTCCTGGTTATTTCGGCAGCTATTTCAGATCAAAATCCTGAAGTTAAGGCAGCAAATAAACAAAAAATACCAATTATTCCAAGAGCAGAAATGTTATCTGAATTAATGAGATTTAAAAAAGGTATAGCAGTTGCAGGCACACATGGAAAAACTACTACAACTAGCTTGATTGCATCGATACTAACCGAGGGCAAGCTTGATCCAACATATGTAATAGGAGGTAGGCTTAATTCAATGAATGCAAGTGCTAAGCTTGGCGATAGTGATTTAATGATTGTTGAAGCAGATGAGTCAGATGCATCATTTCTTCATTTAAATCCTGTGAGTGCAGTA
>Ga0075446_10000961_pt1 | contig 11641 bp, 7 predicted proteins | sample CoawatmetaG05DNA_FD_71590 | JGI IMG/M metagenome (GOLD analysis project Ga0075446, IMG submission 71590) | Marine microbial communities from the West Antarctic Peninsula - Coastal water metaG058-DNA | ecosystem: Environmental > Aquatic > Marine > Coastal | place: Atlantic Ocean: West Antarctic... | reverse complement strand
GCTACGATAGTAGATTTTATTGTTATAGAAGACTTTGATGCTCTTAATGAGGACATAAAGTCGTGCGGCAGTTTTCGCTATGATCTTAAAAAATATCTTAATTCCTTGGACGATCCGCCTATAGATGATGTCTCTTCTTTGCTTGAGTCAAATGAGTATGCAATTGAATCTAAAAGCGTGCTTGAATATTTATCCCAATTCCCATTAGATATCTCGCCCAATGAAAGAGAAAATCCATGCATTATTTGGCCCAACCATCCGCTTCGTAACCAACTTCTTGAAAATACCATTCGAGCTATGGATGAGAATAATCTAGACGCACTGGTTTACCCCACTTGGTCAAATCCACCTGCCAGCATCAATAAAGCAAATGAAGAATATTTGGGTGATAACAGTCAGTTGCTAGTTCCAGCAGCAGGTTTGCCTGCAGTTTCTGTTCCCATGGGATTTTGGCAAAACAGGCTGCCAGCTGGTATTCAGTTAACTGGACGTCCTTATTCAGAAGGGTTACTGATAGAAATAGCTTACGGTTACGAACAGACAACTTATCACCGCATGCCTCCTCCAGGATTTACAGCCATCCCTTAATTAAAAGAAGGGCGGCTAAATAAAACTTGATTAAGAGGCTCTTCATTCTGTCGTTTTAGACTTAATACAAACTATAGAAATGAATCTTGTAATTATTGCTCTATAATCAACTTATGAAATGGTTTTATACTGAAGGAAAGTTAACTGTAAATTCGGAAGAAGAGGAAAGGGATTTTGCTTTAGCAGACTTGCTTGCTGAAACAAATCATCGTGAAAAGATAATTAAAATTATTCAGATAATTTTTATAGCAGTCTTAATTGTCCTTTGTACATTGCAGTTTGCTTTAACGTCTTTTCCTGCAGATAAAGACATCTTCTTTTACGTGGGTTACTTTTCCACTCCGTTGTTTATCTCAGGAATTATCTCTTTCTTTGCATTCGTAGTTTTAAAGAACCAACGAAAAGAAGTAAAAGCTTTAGACAGGCTTTTTAAAGAACGGTAAAAAGTTACGTGAAGCTTCTAGCCGAACCCCCGTCTACTTGAATGGCCAGTCCGGTCATATAGGAAGCCCTCTCTGACGCAAGGAAAGCTATAAGAGCAGCCAAGTCTTCAGGTTCTCCAATTTTTTGCATCGGTATGCTTGCAGAAGCTGCTGCTTCAATTTCATCAACACTTTTACCTGTTGCCTTAGATTGTGCATCAAAGATATCGGTTATGCGTTTGGTTCTTGTAGATCCTGGACACACGGAGTTAACAGTAATTCCATTAGCAGCAACTTCATCCGATAAAGCTTTGGACCATCCCAACACACCCATTCTGATGCTGTTGGATAAAAATAAGCCATTAACTGGGGTTTTAACAGATACGGATGAGATGTTAATGATCCTTCCCCAATTGTTTTCTTTCATTTGAGGAAGGACCAATCTTGAAAGCCTTACAGAGGACATCATGGTTAAGTTAAATGCTGATTCCCATTGATCGTCTGTGGTGTTATCAAAAGTACTTGGAGGAGGCCCTCCTGCATTATTAACGAGGATATCAACAGATCCTAAATTGGATACGGATTCCTTGAAGAGTTCATCTATATCTTTGGCATTAGATAAGTCGGCAATTTTCATGAATACTTTTGAGTCAGAAACTTTTTTTATAGAATTATAGGTTTCTTCTAATTTATCTTTGTTTCGTGAGCATATTGATAAATTTACTCCTTCTTTTGCCAATTCTATTGCAGCGGCTCTGCCAAGCCCTTCGCTTGATGCACAAACCAAAGCATTCTTATCTTTTAACTTAAAGTCCATATTAATTCATCCTCTAAATGAGTATCATATCCCATAACTTTAAAGGAAAAGGTTTTGATTATGTTATTTAATTTATCTCGTTTTTTATTTGTTTTTCTAGCCATTACGGGACTTCATCTTAATGCTGGAGAACTTGAAGCCAATAAAGTCGGCATGTCTCAAGAGCGTTTAGACAAGATCGCACCTGCACTATCAAAATACGTTGCTTCTGGACAATTGCCTGGTCTCATTACTGCTGTAGCAAGAAAAGGAGAAATGGTTCATTTTGAAGTTCAAGGTTTCGCTGACTTAAAAAACTCCGTCCCCTTAAAAAGAGATTCTCTCTTTAGGATATATTCCATGAGCAAACCTATTACTGGAGTTGCCCTAATGATCCTAATTGAAGAGGGGAAAATAAGGTTGTCAGATCCCGTGGCCCTTTATATTCCCCAGTTTGCTTCCATGAAAGTTCTGGTTGTCAATGAGGATGAAACTACTTCTCAAGAAAAACAAAGGAAACCTTTGACCATTAGAGATTTGGCAACTCATACTTCAGGCATTGCGTACAACTTTACTGCTAACAAACAACTTGCAAAGATTTACAACGACAACAAGATGTCTCCGTATTTCTCGATAGACGATCCTGAATCTCTAGGCGAAGTTCTTTTGCAAGGGAAGGGGATGGACACGGATAACTTGAAAGAGTTTAAAAATATTTGTGATTTTTCAGTTTCTCTAGCTACAAAAACACCTTTAATGCATCAGCCTGGTTACAAATACACATACGGAATGGGCATGGATGTCTTGGGTTGCATTATAGAAAGGGTGTCGGGTCAGACTTTTGATAATTTTTTAAAAGAAAGAATCTTTGATCCATTGGATATGAGAGACACCTTCTTTTCAATTCCTGAAAAAAAATCAGATCGCTTCACAGATCTTTATGCGTTTGCTCCAGCTTTAGGATATTTAATACCTTCTATAGCAGGTAGGATAAACTCCAAGGACCCTATTATTTTAATTGATAAGAAAGAAACCAGCCCTTATCTTGCAAAAGCTACGGTTTTTGATGGGGGTTCTGGGCTTATTGCTTCAACGCAAGATTATTTAAGATTTTCTCAAATGCTCCTTAATGGAGGAAAACTAGGAGACGTTAGGATCTTAAGTAGAAAATCGGTAGAACTCATGTCAAGAAATCATCTTTCTAAAGAAGTGTTAGCTAGAAATAGCTTTCCAGGACTGCAAGGCGTTGGTCTAACATTAGGTGTTGATTTAGATAAAGGACTGCAAGGTTCTCATGGATCCGATGGAAGTTTTTATTGGGGTGGTGCCGCAAGTACAGTTTTCTGGGTTGACCCAAAAGAAGACCTCATCGCAGTGCTTATGACACAAGTCTTGGCCAGTCCTTTGCCCTTAAGAGAAGAATTTAGTACTTTGGTTTATCAAGCAATAGACGATTGATAGATAGAATTTATAACGTACCCCCCTTAAAGAATTAGACTTCACAAAACACATTGATACAGTCTTATTATGATTAAAAGTTTATTTATAATTTTTGCATTTCTTTCGAGCTTTATTCTTGCTTCCATAGAAATTAATTTGCCAATTATCGATTACAAATCAATTCATAATCCAGACATCAGCACAACTGGGATGGTGGTGTCACAAAGGAAAATTGCAAGCCAAGTAGGCGCAGATATTTTAAGCCAAGGTGGAAATGCAGTGGATGCTGCTGTAGCTACAGGATTAGCTCTAGCAGTTGTTCTACCAAGAGCTGGAAATATAGGCGGCGGCGGATTTATGTTGGTCTATTTAAAATCTTTAGATAAAACAATAGCCATTGATTACAGAGAAAGAGCTCCATCAGCAGCTCACAGAGATCTGTTCTTAGACAGCAATGGAAATTACGATAAAAAGAAAGCTCAGTTCTCATTACTCTCAGCAGGTGTGCCGGGGACGGTTGCAGGCTTTTATCACGCTTTAACAAAATACGGCACCATGTCTTGGAAACAAGTGCTTCAACCTGCTATAAGACTTGCAAGAGAAGGCTTTGCTGTTCCACACGACCTAGCCAATACCCTTTCTTCAACCAGATACAGAGAGAGACTGTCTTCCAATAAAGCTGCAGCTAAATCTTTCTATAAAAACGATAAAAGTTTGTATAAAGCAGGAGAAATACTCAGGCAGCCAGATCTCGCTTGGACTTTAGAGCAGATAAGTCGAGATGGTCCCAAAGCTTTTTACGAAGGCGAAATAGCAAAAAAGATTGTCAAAGAAATGGAGCGAAATGGCGGATTGATAACTGCTGAAGATTTAAAAAATTATATCGTTGCTGAAAGAAATCCGGTTGAAGGAACCTTCAATAACTATAAAGTTGTCTCCATGCCACCAAGCAGCTCTGGAGGCATTCATCTGATACAGATGTTAAACATGCTTGAAGGGTATCCTATTAAAGAAATGGGTTTTGGGAGCGCAGACACCATTCATATAATGGCTGAAGTCATGAAAAGAGCTTACGCAGACAGAAGTAAATATCTGGGAGATTCAGATTTCTATGATGTGCCAAATGGACTTACAAGCAAAGGTTACGCCAAAGAACTTAATCAAAATATTTCATTGTCCACAAGGACGCCTTCAGAGGAAGTTTTTGCAGGAGACCCTGCGCCTTACGAGAGCCCAGACACAACACATTTTTCAGTAATGGATTCTTTAGGAAACGCAGTTTCCAATACCTACACTTTAAACTTTTCTTACGGTTCGGGAATCATGATTCCTGGTACCGGAATGCTAATAAACAATGAGATGGATGATTTTTCATCTAAACCTGGAACGCCTAATGGGTATGGATTAATAGGATCAGAGGCCAATGCGATAGAAGGTAATAAAAGACCTTTAAGTTCAATGACGCCAACCATTCTTTTTAAAGACAACAAACCTCATCTGGTATTCGGAAGTCCGGGTGGCAGCAGGATTATTACCACCGTTTTGCAGGTGGCCTTAAATGTAATGACTCATGGGATGAATGTTGCCCAAGCAGTAAATAGTCCCCGCATGCATCATCAATGGTTGCCGGAAGTTTTAATGATAGAGGACGGCTTTGGATCAGACACCACAGCACTTTTAAAAGAAAGAGGTTATAAAATTTATCCATCAAGAACTATGGGAAGTGTTCAAGCCATCATGCATGAAAATGGTTATTTTTATGGCTCTGCTGATCCTAGAAGACCAAGCGCAGGAGTTGCTAGTCCATAATTATAATGGATAACTTTCGAGGGCTTTTAACAGGAATAGTTCTTCTACTCTTTAACGCAATTCTTGTTTCGCAAACCACGCTCGATTACAAAGACAGGATTCATCCTGTTGTATCAGAGAAATTCATGGTGGTCAGTCAAAATTATCATGCTACTGAAGTGGGTTACGAAATCTTGGAAAAAGGTGGCAATGCCGTTGATGCTGCTGTGGCCATGGGATTTGCTTTAGCCGTTACCTTACCTAGGGCAGGTAACCTTGGCGGAGGTGGGTTTATGTTACTTTTTGATGCAGAGACCAAGAATGTATCAACCATTGATTACCGGTCAGCAGCTCCTGCTTCAGCAAAGAGTTCCATGTATTTAACCGAGGATGGTGTTGTTAGATATGGCCACTTGGTGAATGCTGTGCCCGGTACGGTAGCAGGATTGATAAAAGCACATCAAGCTCATGGAAAAATGAATTTGAAGCAAGTGATGATGCCTGCTATCAGACTTGCCCACAAAGGTATTCCCGTTTCAAATGACCTTAATTTTATTTTAAATTGGGGCAAGGAATCTCTTCTCAAGAACAAGGCTTCTAAGGCTAAATTTTACAAAGACGAAGAGCCTCTTGAAATCAATTCCTTATTTAGACAGCCTAGGTTGGCAAAAACTTTAACTCTAATAAGTCAGAAAGGGCACGAAGCATTTTACAAAGGAGAAATTGCAGATTGGATAGTTGAGGATTCTTTAACAAACGGCGGTTTGATAACCAAGGCTGATCTTGCAACTTACGAAGCAAAAGACCGGGTCGCAGTAGAAACAAATTACAGAGGAAACAGGATTGTCTCAATGCCACCAACCGCTAGTGGAGGCTTGGTTTTACTGCAAACTTTAAACATATTAGAAAACTTTGATATTAAATCTAAAGGTCACAATTCAGCATCTTCTATTCACTATTTATCAGAATCCATGATCCGTGCTTTTGCTGACAGAGCAAAACATCATGGAGATCCAGATTATTACAACGTTCCTGTAGAGAACCTCTTGAGCAAAAGCTATTCAAAAGAAGGCTCAGAAACTATCAAAGAAAATATAAAAACACCGGACGAACTTATCCTGGCAGGAGATTTTAAAAGAGCAGATGAGAGTCCTGATACAACGCATTTGTCTGTAATAGATGAGGACGGAAATGCAGTTTCTCTCACTTACACTCTAGGATCTTCTTTTGGATCTGGAGTTACCGTAGCTAAAGGTGGTTTTCTTCTGAACAATCAAATGAGAAACTTTTCTCATTACTACGGTGATGACACTGCAGAATACGGCAAGAGCGAAGCCAATAAATTGGACCCTGGAAAAAGAATGATTAGCACTCAAGCGCCTTCTATGGTTTTCAATTCTTCTGGAGATCTCTCGATGGTTCTAGGGTCTCCAGGCGGAGGAAGAATTCCCAACATCCTTACTCAGGTTATTTCTAATATTATTGATCATAATTTAGGATTTGCTGAGGCTGTTATGGCACCAAGAATTAATCAAAGGGTAGCAGATGATCTTGAGGTAGAAACAGGAATAAGTCCTGATACTATTAATTTGTTGGAGTCTTTTGGTCACACCACACGCCCGACCAATACCATGGGCAGTGTTCAAGCTATATTTATTGAAGACAATAAACTTTATGGCGTTGCCGATACCAGAAGGCCGGACGCAATCGCAAAAGGAAAATAGTTTAAAGCAAGAAGTAGGGCACTGAGATGGCCGCTACAAAAGATACAATTATTATTCCAAGTACATTTAAAAGAAAACCAGCCTTTGCCATTTGGGGAACTCTTATTAAACCTGATCCAAAAACAATCGCATTCGGAGGCGTTGCTACCGGGAGCATAAATGCACAACTGGCAGCTAATGCAACTGCAGCCGTTACAAGTATAGGATCAAAATCAGACTGAACTGCTATCGCAGCAACAACCGGTAAAAAGGTAGCTGTGGTTGCCATGTTTGAGGTGAGTTCTGTTAAGAATATTATTAAAGTGACTACCAAGACCACAATAAGAACAATACTGATGCCTTGTGGAATAAGGTTTCCAATCCAAAAAGCAAGACCCGTGCTCTGAACGGCATTGGCCAAACTTAAACCTCCACCAAACAAAACAAGCAATCCCCACGGTACGTTTTTCTGAGCGTCCTCCCATTCTAAGAGTGGCCCTTTGGTTTCTTCGTCACCACTCGGAAGCAAGAAGAGCAACATAGCTGATATCATTGCAATACCGGCATCAGAAAGTCCCCCGAGACCCGGCAAATCATCTAGAACGGTTCTTAACATCCAACACAAAGCAGTTAGTAGAAATACCATGAATACTTTTACTTCTGGGCCCTGGAATTCTCCCAATTCTTCTTTCATAGAGGACAATAACGCCGTTGTTTCTTCCGATGTCTTAAATCTAACTGGATAAATAATTCTTGTTAATACAAACCAGCTGGAAGGTAACATTATCACACTCAAAGGTACTCCAACTTTCATCCAGTCAAAGAAGCTGATATCAAGATCATAATTATCAGCCATGAAAGCTGCCAGCATGCCATTAGGACCCGTCCCAATCAGCGTTGACATTCCTCCTATGGTTGCTCCGTAGGCTATTCCTAATAACAGGGAGAGTTGGAAGTTTTCAGTCTCTTTTTCCGATAATCCTTTAACCGTTTCTTTCACTACCGTCACAACGGCTAGACCTATTGGAAGGAGCATTATTGTGGTTGCAGTATTCATTACCCACATACTTATTACAGCAGCGGTGAGCATGAATCCCAGAACAAGGGATGCACCGTTAGAACCGGCTCGTTCTAAAACAAACAAAGCTATTCTTTTGTGCAGGTCCCATTTTTGTATTGCTATTGCAAGAAGAAAACCCCCAAAGAAAAGGTAAATGGTTTTATTTGCATAAGGGTTTGCAGCATCTTGTATGTCTACAATTCCTAAAATAGGGAACAAGGCTAAAGGCACTAGAGCAGTAACAGCAACAGGCACAGCTTCGGTGGCCCACCAAACACCCATTAATAAAAACAACGCCGCAGTTTTGTGAGCTTCAGGCGACAAAGATTCAGGAGTAGGGAAGAGCATTACAATAAACGCAGAAAAAACTCCTAATAAGAACCCTCTGTTATTTGTTATGAAACTCATCTTTTTATTTTATAAAAAAAAGGGAGCAATAGCTCCCTTTTAAATTGAACCAATGAATTACATCTTCAGTCTGAAATCAAGATAGTAGTTCCTTCCATAATCTTGATGAGCATCAGCATAATATCCGTAATACCTATCTGCCGTTGGAGCTCTCTCATCCTCAAGATTTTTTACAGCAAATCTGACCCTTGCGTCATTGCCATTTAATTCAAAGTCATAAGACATGGTTAGGTCCATCGTTGTCATTGAAGGAACAACATAAGCAACACCACTTTTTTTACCTAATGAAGTTTGTTCAAAAGAACCCTTTTTAAGTCCAACCAAGCTAACCCCATAAGGTCCTTTGTCCCAAGACAATCTTAGGGTGTGTTTGTTGTCATAGATTCCGTCGAATCCAAGCAGGTCACCAAAACCTTTCAAAGGGATTGATTCAGGAATTGCACCGCTGTCTTTCTTGGCTTGAAGAGCAGCAAAATCTCCACTGGCTTTTTGCTCAAATTTATCAAGAAAAGTTCCAATATAACGAACATCAAAGTTCCCAAAATTACTTTCAAAATTATAGTAGACAGCTACATCCGTGCCTTCAACGGTTCTTAAAGCCATGTTGGTGTAGTCATTTTTGATGAATTTAATGTCTCCAAAAGGACACACACCTGCTGCTGCAAAAGCAGCCGCATCACCATCATCCGCTGCCTCTCTAACCACCAAAGGGTCTCCAGCAAACGTTGCACAATTGCTGGTTCCATTGGCAAATCTTAAAAGCATGTCATTAACCGTTTGGTTTTCACGACCAAAAAGACCGATGGTTTTATCTTTTTCAATAGTCCATGTATCAACGGTGACAACTAAATTATCTATTGGAGTAAGAACAAAACCAAAAGAAGTGTTGTCGGACTCTTCTGCTTCAAGATTTTCCGCTCCCGTTGCCATTCTTTGAATACCATAACGTGAATCAGAATCAATTACATTCCCAACACTTTGTAACGCATTAACTTGGAACGCTGCACGGTCATATCTAGTACCAGACCTAACAACAGTTTTTTCGTTTACCTGAATAATGTTTGGAGCTCTAAAAGCTGTTGAGGCAGAAAGCCTAACATTTATCCATTCAGCAGCTTGCCAACCTAAGGCAATTTTTCCTACTGTAGAGTTGCCGTAATCAGAGAAATTTTCATTTCTAATGGCCAATTGCATATTAATTGAATCAGTCACTGGAATTTGCATTTCACCGAATACAGATAAAACGTCTCTAGATCCAGAAACATCTCCAGTTGGTGAGGAATTTAAAACATCTGCCACCAAAGGATAAGTATCGCCTTCATAGTCAGTATAAGTAATCGTTCCATCCAATCTTGGGTCTCTATCATCAACAATTTCTTCATTTCTAAATTCAAATCCTAACAATAGCCCAACGTCTCCAGCTGGCAGTTCCATGAATTCATTGTTAGATATTTTAAAATCTAGCATCGTGAGTTCACTTGAACCTTTTCTATAAACATCAATCAACGTTCTTTCAATATTGGAGTTTACCCCTGCACTGAAAGGATTGTAGGCCGCTGAAGTAGAGTCATATAGAGCTGCTTTTAAAAGATTGTTAGACATTCTATTACTGGTCACATCATCAGATGTAGCTCTGGAAGTAACAAAAGCCGTTTCCCAGTCCCATAATCCTTTCGTCCCTCTGAAGCCTTGTAAAAATCTGTAAGTCTCTTTTTTAACTTGGACTAATCTTTGCCTTTCTTCGTATCTGTAGTTATCTATATAAAGGTTTTTTCCAGCAAATATAGCTGTTGGTACACCATCAACATCTACTTTAAGTTGATTTAGATAGTAATTGTCCGGACCAACCCTGTGTTTGGATGATGAAAATGCATAAGAAGCATGAGCAGTTCTGTTGCTAACTGATTTATAGAAGCCAAGTTCAGTAAAAGCTTCCATTCCATTTTCCATATCATGGTTTATAAACATTACTACATTGTCTCTTACGAGTTGAGATCTAACATCAGTAGGGCCCCAGAAATTACTTCTCAATGCTCCGTTTCCGTCTTGAGCAATACAAGTTCCATAACCTGTATCAAAAACGGCATGACCTCTATTCGTACATTTAGCATCTCCTAAAGGAAAAATTTCAAATTCACCATTTGAGTCAGTCCAATTATGATTGTAACTTTCTCCTGCATGCTCACTTGAACTAACCATATCAAATTGTCCGTACAAAGAATTAGAGCTTAGATTTCTAAATGAAGTACTGGTTTTCCATGGCGAATCATCATCAACAAATGGTCTGTGGTCTCCCGCACCCCATCTTGGGTCTTCTTGTGCATTAATGTTTCCTCGCTCGTAACGATCGTAAAATACACTTACATTAGTAGCACCATCGTTGAAGAACGAACCCCATTTCATATTAATTTTGTTGTCTTCCGTTGCAAAATGATCGTAGGCACTGGCTTTTATTGAGACCGTAAAGCCTTCAAAGTCATTTTGTAATACGTTGTTAACAACTCCAGCAACAGCGTCTGCTCCATAAATAGCTGAAGCTCCATCTCGTAAGATTTCTAATCTTTCAAGACCAGTTACAGGAATTAAGTTTGAGTTAACACTGACGGTAGGTACGTAATCACCCCCGATCAACTCAGTCTGATAACCAGGAGAATTAACCAGTCTTCTTCCGTTAAGAAGAGTAAGTGTGTTTCCCACACCCAGGTTTCTTAAATTGTAGGCGCCTACATCTCCTCGAGATGCGTTAACACCGCCTGAAGCATCTTCCGCCTCAGTAAAATAATTTGCACCTTGTTCTGCTATGTTTTCAAGTAAATCATCACCCGAATCAGCACCAATTGCCTCTAAGTCTATGTTCGTAAAAACCGAAACTGGTAACGCGCCAGTTATCTTGGCTCCTTTTATTTGCGACCCTACTACAACAATTTCTTCTACAGATTCTTCCTCTGCTGAAGTAACAGAAGTAGCTATACTTGCTATTAAGGCTCCAATAAGTGCTATATAAAATTTTCTCATTATCAACATCCCCAAATTTATTATTTTCGATTTTACCACTTAAAAGTTGTAAAAAGCTAAGTTAACTCTATCAAGATAGTTATTCCAGTCTAATTCTTGTTTAGTTCTAAGTCATAGACTAAGGTTATAATCTAAAATAGATATTATGCGAACAAGACAACTGGAAATTTTTCATGCCGTTTACACTAAGGGGTCAATTACAGAAGCTGCAAGGTTCTTAAATGTTTCTCAGCCTTCCGTAAGCAAAGTATTGGCGCATACCGAAATCCAACTTGGCTATTTATTGTTCCAGAGAATTAAAAGGAGGTTAGTTCCAACAGGTGAAGCACATATACTTTTCAATCATGCAGATAAAATCCATAAGGATTTAGAGCAGCTTAATGAGATTTCAAGAAATCTTCTAAGACACAGCCCTGGCTTG
>Ga0075446_10000941_pt1 | contig 11783 bp, 9 predicted proteins | sample CoawatmetaG05DNA_FD_71590 | JGI IMG/M metagenome (GOLD analysis project Ga0075446, IMG submission 71590) | Marine microbial communities from the West Antarctic Peninsula - Coastal water metaG058-DNA | ecosystem: Environmental > Aquatic > Marine > Coastal | place: Atlantic Ocean: West Antarctic... | reverse complement strand
TTGTCCTTCATCAAGTTTACCACCAACTGCGGCCTTAATTGCTTCCTCAAGACTACCTGTTTTTGTATCAAAATATGCCATCTTTATTTCCCCTTTATAGCATTGAGTAAGCCTTTATATGACTTAGCGATTGTTGTTTGAAACTTCATTTTATCTTGAGGTTTCATTTTACTGTGTACATCTAATATTTTCTGTGCGATTGCAGCTGGAACTTTTTGTTTTCCACTTGCAAATTCTACATCTTTCTTTCCATTCATATCAACAGACTTTTTAAGTTGCAGAATAATATTCTTTGAAGCTAGTGCTACATCTTTTGATGATGCATCGTCATCAACATCAGCAGGATCAATGAGTTCATTGATTGGTACTTCAATACCTTGAGTTCCTAAAATTCTTGAAATACCACTTGCATAAGCTTTCATAGTATCAAATTCAGTTCCTTCTTTATACATGTTAAGTTCATATCTTTTATTATCAAGATTAGCAACTTGAACTTGGATTGCTTTCTTGCCATCTGTTCCAACTAAACGATAAGAGTTTGTCTTACCAGAAGATGGTTTTTTAGGGCCAGATGCAACTTCCCTATCAATTTCTTTAGGGTCAACAGTGATACCAAACTTTTTCTTTGCAAAAGTATATGAGTGTTGCATTGCATCAGAGAATGATTTGTGATATAGTTCGTAACCAGTAGAAGACTTAGCTTCGTCAAGTTCAGCAGACTCTTTAAAAGATTGACCCATCAACTTATCAGCTGCTTTTTGACTTAAAGGTTTCTTCAGTGCGACTACCTTCAAAGTGTTCTTATTTTTAACTGACATAGGTGGACGTTCAGCAGAATTTTTAGACTGTTTTACTTGTTCTTCACTAGACGCCATTGAAACAACTTCGTTGCGGTTAGCGGTGTCAACAAGAACATGCGAAATCTTAACTGCTTCATCAAGTTCAACTTCTTCATTAACAAATTTCTTGAGATGAGATGGAATATCATCACTAATGGGGTCTTTACCACGCTTCTTACGATATACTAATTCTGCAGCAATCGCATCACCTTCATCACTAATATGGTCAAACTCAAAATCTGTTAGTCCTCTACCTTTTTCATTAGTTTTAGATTTCAACATTTTTTGAATTTGTGTTGATCTTTTCCTTAAAGCATTATCTGTTGCTCTTGCAATCTTACGAATATCTTTTTTAGTTCCATTAAATACTTCATCAAGTTCAACTTCTTCTTTTTTTGATTTTATTGATTTTAATATTGACATTGCCTTTTTGAAAATACTTGGTTCTTTACTTTTAACCTCTTTTTCTAACTTCTTACTGGCATCTACCTCTGCACTAGTTGGTTTATAGTTTTTATCTTTTTTGAATTTAGAAACCATATTACCAACTATTTTTCCCACTTTAGCATCTAGATAATCGCCTCTTCTATTACTTCTATTAACAACATCATATATTATCACACCAGGCAGCACCACCATAGCACCAACCCCCCATAAAGCAAAAAACAAGGAATGAAGCAAACTTTCATCAAGTTCAACTTCTTCACTCATTAATGAATCGTGATTCTTAATTGCATATTCCTCAGCATCTTTTCTGTCTTTAAATAGTTTTACTTCATTACCTTTTGTATCAAACACACAGAACATATCTGGGTTCTTTTTACTCTTAGCAACATGATCTCTTGGATTCATAGTATCAGGTTCAACTTCTTCTTTCTTAAATGGTTTTTTATCATGACCCATCAACTTATCATGGTTTTTAAGAGAATATTCTCTAGCATCATCTTCATCTTTAAATAGTTTTACTTCTTCGCCATTTGTATCAAACACAGCGAACATGTCTTTATTCTTTTTACTCTTGCCAACGTGTCGACTTGTAGGCACTAACTCATCAAGTTTAACAGATTCTACTTTCGCATCAAGGTAGTCTGCCATACCGTCTAGTTTATCAACTGCGACTGCGACTTTGTTTGTCCACCATGAGGGAAGCGAATCTTCTGGACTCAACTTAGAAAGTTCACCAGACATCTTTGTAAGAGCTGACATAGCAACCTTAACATTAGTTATTGCAGAAGCAACATCTGTATGACCGCTTTCCTCAATCTCAGTTTCTTCGTCTTTATTTTTAGATTTATTTTTCTTAGAGATTGCAATTGCAGCCTGTTGTTCAGGAGATACTGCTTCGTTGACACCTTCTTGTAAAGGAGCCCACGATGTTGTTTGTGGTTTTAACTTACTGGAATCAAACGATCTCGCTTGTTCCAATAACTCTGACATTCTAACTGTGCTCATATTCCTATCCCTTCATTAAATCGGTTACAGATTTGCCAGACCAAAACTTGCAAGACCAATATCCTGCTGTAGTTTTATCTTTTTTCTGATCGCAATTGTGTCTAGCTCTGAATGCTTTTCTTCTTTCTGGGTCATCTCGTTTGATTTCCATATTTGGATCACCAAATTCTACCTTGACCACATTTCCTTTATCATTTTTAACATAGACTTTGTATTTCTTAACATCACCTTTTGTGGGATTATTAAGTTCTTTACCACTATTCTTGTCGGTTTCTGTTATTTCACCCCAACTATTTAGGGATTCTGATTGGTTGACTTTAAAACTTGCGGCTAGTTCTTTCGGTAATTTCTTCTGAACAACTAATTTGTTAATATATGCAACTAAAGCTCTTGCATCTATCTTTGTTTTAAACTGTTTAACCGCAGTTGCAGCAGCATTACTGTGAGTTTTTTGTGGATTATCCCTTACTAACTCTGCATATCTTTTAACAACTGCGTCATATTCTTGTGGATGAGAGATTTTGTAAATTGCATCAAATACCATCTTACCTAAAGTTTTTTCTGATATTTCTGTTTCCTCTGGAACACAGTTTGGTACTTGTTTGCCACCTTTTGTTTTCATACCAACTTGTTTAAAACCATCCCAACAAGGATTTTCTTCGGTGACACAATCATCACAGCATATTTCTACTGATTCTCCACGAACTTGTTTTGCAAGGTCAGCATCTGCTTTGCCCCATGTACCCGCAGACTTAGTAGCAAAAGAGTTAACTCTTGCAAATGCCCATTGTTGTGGAGTTGTGCCGGGCCGATGTCCTGTCTTCCATGCAGCCATTCCTCTATCGTATACTTTCTTCAGAATGCTGTATGACATACCAGTTTTTTTAGCTTTCTTTGTAAGAGCTTCTATTGCTTCTGTGGTCAGTTCTTCACCAGCAGCAAAAGGGCCTCCAGTACCAAGTACTTCGTGTCCTTTTTTATTTTTCTTAGGAATCATACCATAGTCGGTTGCTTCATTCTTTGATAAAAATGCAGCGATTGCCATTTCTTTGCGTTTTTCTTTAGACTTACCTTTAAACTGTGGAGAATCAGACTTCTCGAAATCATCAATGTAATCACCCATGTCTGCGTCTTTACCAAGAACTTCATTTATTTTAGAAGTATCGGTTGCCATAAATGGGCCTCTTCTAATAGTTTTAAATGGAAGTTTAACTTCATTACCAAAGATTTCTTTTGGATGAATAATATTAAATGTAACTATTTCAGTAGAGTTGTTAATTTTTACCAACTCCATGTCTATTTCTTTATATACTTTACCTTTAAATTTAAGACCATGTGCAGTTACAAGTTTCTGAACCTTACCACGAGAATTGACTGCTTGTTTTGCTCTTACTTCATCTATAGAGGCCTCACCATACATTTTCTTAAAGTCTTTAGTGTGAGTAGATAGTTTAGTTTTAGCTGATGCATCGCCGGGCGCTGGCCCTGCTTTCTTTTTGTTGAAGTGTGCGGCACGTTTGTCTTTAGTAGACTTTGCCATATCACTATAATACTTTGCGGGTTGAGTACCTTTCTTATCTTTAATCTCTTTGTCTTGTTTTACTTCTCTTAATCTTGGTTCTCTACGATTCTTTGATGGGTCTTCCATTTTCAAATTAGAAGGGTCATTGTTTAGAGGATTATTGTCTTTATGTCCTACATCTTTACCCTCTACTGCTTTGTCACCCATAATTCTACGAGCTTTGTTTCTTGAAGAGCGTCTTGCAATCTGTTCTGGTGTTCCTTGATAATTTGCGTATTCTTTTTTATAGTCTCGTTCTACTATATCGTGTAACCAAGTCTTATGCACTTTACCATCTTCTGATACAAATGTTAAATAGTTTGTACCTTTGTTAATAACTTTACCTTCGTGACCATGAGATTCTACAATATCACCCACATTCCAAAGTTTGCCGGTAAGATACAAATCTCTGAGTGTTTCAAAGTCTGTCATCTCACCCATATCTCGTTCTTCACGAATGCCCATATTCTTACGAACATCGTTATAGAGTTTTAGTGAATCTTTAAAGGTAGACGGAACACCAGTTTTGAATGAATCGAAATCACCAGAAGATGCTGCAGCTCGCATCTTAGACGCAGACATACCCGAAACACCTTCTGCGTCTGGGTCGCGTTCACCAGCAGACACAACTTTGATATCATCAAAACTATAAAAACCATGTTTAGAATCTACACCATTATATTTATTGAGGAGAGTATTAAACTCTGTGACTCTATCAGAACCAACAACCATTACAATAGAACGATGTCTTTTTTTGTGCAACTCTACTGCGGCTTCAAGAGCAGTTCTTGATTTGCTTACTGTGATATTGCCTTTATATTTTGGAAACATTTTCCTCATATATGCAATTTTTAGTGCATGAGGTAATGGGTCTTTCTTAGCGTTTTGCGAATGTGATGGATACACATACATCGCAGAACCAGCGTTATTAGATTGTTGTTTTGCAAGTGCATCTATGAGTTTTTCGTGGCCCGTAGTCGGTGGATTGAATCTACCAAAGGTAAATACAGCTATATCCCCACGAACCTCTACAATATCTCTAAAATTTTTCATTTATCCCAGCTCTTAATTGCGCTAAAGTTGTTAAACGAGAACTCCATTCTGTCCACTAGTTTAACAGCACCACCACTGACTCTATCAATAGCAACATAACCCTCTGGGTTAGTTACTTTAAATCCATTTGCGGTCTTAATAAAGGTATTTGTTAATCCCTTTACACTATTTAGTTTATTTACAATCTGTGATTTTGCATCAACCAAATAGTTCTGAAATGTAATGATTTGTATCAAATTATTAGTATGTTTTCCTACTTCTCGTACATATTCTTTCTGTATTTTAGTATATTTATCTTTACCAGCAACACTCTTTGCTTTATCAATCTGTTTCTGGATTGACATCTCAACCCACTTTTCATATCCTTTTGCGTGTGCTTTGGGATTAGTAATCTTCTCTCCCGCACGAACCTTGCTGTTATTGTATGTCTTGAGTGATGCACCAGCGATTGCACCTGTCATACTTTCCTGTAGATTAAGAAACTTCTTTAGTTGTGTTGCGTTAATTCTTTTGAAAGTAGAACCAGTAGAAGACAATGCAGCAGTTACCGCAGCTGTTTCTTTTGAGTTCATTGTAGCACTACCTGATACATCTTTATAAGTTGCATCGTCCATCCAAACTGAAGACAGGTTTTTCAGTCCTCTAATGTCTGCACCAAATGATGCTTTCATATCTTGTAATGCTTTACCTGTGTATGTGGTATGCCAAACGATACCAACTTTTGCGTTGTTAATACTCTTACCAAGATCAGAATCAACAGGTGCAGCATAAACAATAGTATTAGGTTGGAAAGTATAGTAATTAACACCATCAATGGTATCTGTGTTCACATCATTGGTGAACATAAGGTCACCCTGCAATACATTTTTAATACCAAGCTTTGAAAACTCTGCTAATGCAACTTTAAATTTTTCGTTGAGTGTCCCTGATAGGTCATCGTCTATTTCTTTATTTGATTTGTATAGTTTAGGGTTGACATTAAATACTGATTTCTTCGCAACAAAAAACTTACCATCTTCTGGGTCGATACCAGCGAATATCGCAGGCGCACCATCCCACTTGACAGTCATGTTAATTGAAGACCGAGCATTACCAGCAAGCATATCTCTTAGTGAACGTAGGAAGTTGATTGCAGCTCTACCACCATCAACTCCATAGTTAAGGATTTCATCTTCCAGATGCTCTAGGTGTAAGTTCTTACCACCCTTGTCTTCTGTTAATTGTGTGAATGATATCATTTAAAATCCACCAAATTTATATCCATCACCAGATGCAGTAATTTTTACACCAAGTAAATCTAAAGCAACATCTAAACCTTTAATTAAAAATGCTTTTATTTTATTCCACACTTTATTAAGAAATCTTGAAATCCAACTTTTAACTACTTTTACAGCTTTAGAAAAAACACTTTCTTGTAAAATTTCTTTATCTGTTTCCCTAATACTTTCTGTTATAATATTATCAAGTATTTCATTTTCTTCTTTGTAAATACCTTTTAAAGCAGTCCAAGCACGACCACCAGTGCCAGAAGTTTTGAACGATATGTTAAATTTAGTTTTACTTGTATAACTATTAACCAATTTTTCATCTATAGCGATAAAATCGCTTGAACCATCATCATCAAATTTCATCATGTGAGTTGCTGTAGATTCTTTATCTGCAAACTTAGCTTTTCCAGACATAGCTTCTCTCACAACTTCTTTCTTAATTTCATTAGTTTGAAAAATTTCATTAAGAGCATTTGTCATAGCTGATTGTTTAGTCAAAGAATCTTTAACCAAGTTTTTTAATTTTGTATCAACTTTTATTTTGCCAGTAGAAATTTTACCAATCTGACCACCAGCTGGTAACTTAAAAGAAACATATTGTTTTTCTATATCTTTATTTAATTTATTCCATGCTGTATCAAATGATTTTGATTTAATACTATCTGGTGCATTATCATAAGCAAATCCTAATGTGGCAAGAGTTTCAGATTGACCACCAGACATTAATTGAGAACCACCATATTTTTTAAGACTAATATTTTTTCCTGTCAGTTTCATATCTGTTTTAGGTGTTTTTGTTGGCGATGATGCAGATTTGCCCGTCATCTTTATAAAGTAATTATCCCACTCTTTAGTCAAAGTTCCTTTTCCCTGACCATAGTGTGTCATAATGTTAGATGGATTACCAAAAGAATTTTCTACTATCTTTTGACCAATTGGAAGGACTTCTTGATGTTTGGGTTTAAATTCACTTATTTCAGCAGCAGATATGGCATCTTCTTCTGACAAACCACTTTTCATATTATATGCCACGCAAATTACTTTTTCCCAATCTGCTGCTGGCATTTTAGCTTCAGATAAAAAAGACTGAACTTTATCTACAGGTGCAGTAAAGTTTTCCTGAATAGGTCTAAGTTGACGAACAGACTTTCGTAACGACATACTTCAATGACTCCATCTACATATAGTTTATATACTATTTATAAGAGATTAAACCTTGAAATCGTTGTATGCAGCCATGCGTTTATCGGCTGTAGATTTTGATCCAAAGCTTGTATTGTCAAATACTGGTTTATCTTGACCACTATCTACCAAGTCCTCTTGTTCTCTATTATCTACATCATACAATCTCATTTTACTTCTGTCAATACCTAAAACGAATCTTTTGTTCATAGTAGGGTCATTGTATCGGTTTTTGAGTTGTTTTACTACAATTTGGTTTAATCCATCAAGTTCTTCATTAGATATGAGAGCAAACATAAAATCTGCTGTCGCGGGTAAACCAAACGATTCAGATGTGTCCTCAAGTCCAATGTCTGTTGAAGTGAATCCACCTCTCGTTGTCTGTGTTGCTGACATGATCGGTACATTAGTTTCAACGGCAAGTCCTCTAAGTTCTTCTGCAATACTCTTGATATAAGTGTAAGAGTTGACATTAGCTGCACCTTTCAATCTACTTGATGCACATATATTTAGATAGTCAATAAAAATCATATCTGGTTTGAAAGACCTTTTGATTGATAGTTCTTTGAGCAAACCACGAAAGTGTGCAGAGTGAGCAGATGCAGTTGGATACTCTTTGATAATTAACTTACCATTAGTCTTGTTCTGTATTTTCTTGATTTTACTTTCAAACATAGACTTTGGTAGATCGTGCAAGTCTTCCATAGAAACATTCAGTAGGTTTGCATCAATGCGTTCTGCGATGCGTTCCTCAGCCATTTCTAAAGTTATGTAGAGTACATTCTTACCTTGAGATAAACAGTTTGCAGCCATGTGACACATAAACAGAGATTTACCAACACCTGTACCAGCCAGTGCAATATTCAAAGTCTTCTGTGGTAATCCACCCTTTGTAATCTTGTTGAAAAACTCTAGGTCAAATGGTATGCGTTCTTCTATTTTATGATAGAAGTCAAATCTTGCGATGCTGTCGTCAAAGTAATCATGACCAACAGCATTATCAAAAGATACGGCAAGGGCATCTGTGAGCAGACTTGGTATAGAGTCTGCGCCACGATTCTTATCTTTTCCATCAATAATTGATATACCTTCAACAATTGCATTGTAAATCGCCTTATCTTTACAGAACTTTTCAGTAGTATCAACCAACCACTCCATATCAACATCTGTTGCATCAAGTGTTTTGAGAATCTCTACAATCTTTTGGTGTTCGTTTTCGGTTAAATCTTTACGAGTTTCAATCTCAATCTCTAAAGAAATCTTTGTTGGCATCTTTCGATACTTATCAACAAAACTTGTAATTTCTTCAAAGACGACTCGTTCTTCTTTGACAGCAAAATAATCTGGTTTAATGAATGGTAATACCTTTCGGCAATATTCTTCATTATGGACTAAATTACTTAACGCTGTCCGTTCTATCGTTTGGTTCGTCAATTGATCCATCCTCTGCTTGAGTTATAATAATATGGTATAGAATATCTCCAATAAGTTTAAAGAAATCTTCTCCAAACTTTTCTTTGTCGTATCCATTGTTCTCTATTATATCATATTTAAACTCTAAACGCAATGCCTCTCCATCAACTATTTTAGATTCATCTGGAATAGTGACTTGGCCATACTTATAGACGACACCAGAATAATCTGTTTCATCTGTAAGACCAATGCAAGTAACATCTGGTTCTTCTTTGGTGTTAAGAAAAAGAAATTTCTTTGTGATGGGGTCTTGTAGAATTTGTTCTACTGTTGGTAAACTAGTAGGTGCATCAGCAGTTTTACTTCTAATTGGTTGACCGAATTGGTCTAATAACTCAGACATATTTTAAATAACTCCCTAATATATATTTTGGTTTATTGACTGGTTTTTCTCCAGCATGTAGCCAAGGCCACAACGGTGGAAACATTAATAGTGTTCCCTTCTTGCACTCTGATGTTATATCCATTTGTGGAAACATAGTTGAACCACTATCGTTGTTATCTAGATATAAAAAGAAGCTAAGAAATCTTTTGCAAGTATTTGAATCTTTTGAATCTACATGAGGCCCGAATTGGTCAACATCATCTGGTAAATACCGTTTTATTCTAAATGATTCAACTGAGTATTTATTGGGCCACATTACTGGCTCAATCTTGCAATCCTTTTTGTATGTCGCGACATTTTGCTTAAAAATATCTACAAGGTACATAATGTCTTTGTTCCAGACTTGTGTGTCTGGACGCATCATTTCAAGGTGTGTTAAAGACATTAAGCCCTGAGATAGTTTCTCTTGATGTTCTGGGTGGGATTCAAACTTTTCAATCAAACCATCACAGAAATCATCGGTCACTACATTGTCATACTTTCTAATATAGTTATCCATTAACTTTCAGATTCTTCCTCTACTTCATCTTCAAGAAGCACATCTGTTTGACCATACTTAAACTCTTTACTAGCTGCAGCGTCAAGTTGTTGCATCACATCTTCTGTAAAGTATTTTTTTGGATTGTTATTAATCGTTTTGGCAAACTGTGTAGTACCATCAGGAAGTTCTATGCGAGTTGATATTTGTTTAAATATATCATACTTGATAGCTAGTTCCAATAGTCCGTAGTATCTATCAAGTCCTTTTTCATATGACAGACGAACATCAACCATTTTGTTCTCAATGGTCAATCGTGACTTATGGTTCTTACAATGAACAATATTACCAACAACTTCTGTACCGTCCTTATCTTTCTTCTTAGATAGGAATATAATAGATGAAGCTGCGTATTTCAGTCCAGAACCACCACCCATTTCTTTCGTGGCGAATAATCCCATTGAATCATAAGTGTGGTTAGTAACAACCATAGGTACTTTTGCACGACCAAGTTTCAAAGTCAATACTCTAAATGCAGCTTTAAGAACTTGAGCCCTTGTCATATCTCGTGTTTCTTTACCATCAGAAGTATCTTCTACTTCTTTGGTAGTAGATAACATACCCAATGAATCAAGTGCCATCATAATTGGACGCCTATCAGATTCTTTCTTTGCGAGATATGAATCTAATATTTTAAGTGCTTGTGTTCTAAATTCTTGTACTGTTGTGACAGGAATGATAACCATTCTTTTAGGGTCAATTCCACGATCAACTACCATTGATTTTGTAATCGCACTTTCTGATTCAAAGTACAAAACACCCGCCTCAGGATTTTCATCGAGAAACGCTTTGACCATACCCATTACAAAGAAAGTCTTACCTGTGGCACTTTCACCAGCAATCGCTGTTATCTTATTAGCTGGTAATCCACCATTGATACTACCGGATAATAACGCATTGAAAATGTAACTTCCAGTGTCAATAAACGAATCACAATCTCCTGCTTCTACACCATCAGAAACTAGTGATGCGTATTCATTACCTGTTTGTTTAATAATATCCTTTAAAAAATCACTCATATTTAAATGTCTCCTTCTTTTCTACTTGCAGATCGTAAAGCATCAAATCCTTCGGGGTAGCGATCAGATAACTTTTCGATGTTAATGTCTAGTATTTCTTCAAACGAGGTGTCAAGTGCCATACAGGCCTGAGCCATATACCAACAAATATCTCCTAGTTCTTTCTTGAGATGCAACTTGGTGTAATCATCATATTCAGCACCTTGAAAGACTACCTTCTTGATAATATCATTCAGCTCTCCTACTTCACCAGAAAGTCCTATTCCGGCAGTAAGTAGTCGTGATACCTTTGCACCTTGTTCTTCCATTATACCAATTGTGTCAATTAGACTTTTAGTCGATTGAGTAGATTCACTACTCACCGCATCAACAAAACTAACATATTCTTCAAACTTACTAACTGTAAGGTCATCATCCATTATATTCTCCTATTTAATTGCAATTGCACCAACGAACATATGATTTCTCCAGAAGGGTTGAACCTCTTGAAATCCTGCCATTAGTAACATTTCTTGTATCTCTGCCCATGTATTTGGTTTCATCATTGAACGCAAAGTAACTTCTTTATTCATAATATCATCTGTAGTAAATGATTTTCTTTTGTGGTCATAATAATTAAATGTCAACATATCTTGATGTCTTGCTGATTCGCAGATTGTCTTTTCTGCAAAAATATATGCACCACCATCATTAAGACCTTCCCAAATGGAGTCAATAACATTCTGTCTATCCTTCTTGGGCATAAACTGTAAAGTAAAGATAGATGTTACTAGTGATGCGTTTTTAATTATTGTGTTGCGAATGTCCTGCTGATGAAAGTATACCTTTGTTTTACTACTTTCACCCACACCTAACAATTGTCTGACAGTCTTATTTATTTCTGCGTGACGCAGTTTAAGTTCTTCTTGAAACCCATCAGCAATCTCAATACCATACCATTTTGCATTAGTACAATGGTCAAAATTAGCTTCAACCAATCTCTGTGTCATTTTGCCAGTAGAACACCCAATATC
>Ga0075446_10000924_pt1 | contig 11887 bp, 11 predicted proteins | sample CoawatmetaG05DNA_FD_71590 | JGI IMG/M metagenome (GOLD analysis project Ga0075446, IMG submission 71590) | Marine microbial communities from the West Antarctic Peninsula - Coastal water metaG058-DNA | ecosystem: Environmental > Aquatic > Marine > Coastal | place: Atlantic Ocean: West Antarctic... | reverse complement strand
ACTAATATTTGTACCATTAACCGAATTTCGGTAAGAAAGTTGACTAAATATTTTAGTCAACTTTATTTTGGCTGTGATAATCGACGTGAGACGACGTCTCACAGAGCTTTTTTGTCGGTTACGACAATCGACGTGAGATGACGTCTCACGGAGCCTTTTTGTCGGTTGTGACAATCGACGTGAGACGACGTCCCACGGAGCTTTATTTTGGCCGTGATAATCGACGTGAGACGACGTCTCGCAGAGTTTTTGTCGGTAGTGACAATCGACGTGAGACGACGTCCCACAGAGCTTTATTTTGGTTGTGATAATCGACATAAGACGACCGCGGACTCGTGTGTAGTATTTCATCATTTATTAAACACAGTGCTTACGTCTACCACGCGTCTCCGCCCTAAAAAAAACAGTGTGGCTGCTGCAGTGTCCGCGGCGACCACGTGGAATCCAAGTCATGCAGGTGTCGCACCGCGCCAGCACCGAGCACCGAGTAGCGTCCGTCTGCATGGGACGCACCCCTGTATTCAAGGCGCACGCTGTTCGTCGCGAGAGTCGCTGTCTCGACAAGAGCGACAGACTCATTGCCATAGCGATCTCAGATTTTAACATCAAGCGCCCCGAGTGTCGACCCGTGCGTATGGTGGAGCGTCTCGTGCGTTTTCGCACAAGCGACGGACACCTGATCTACACAGATTTCCTGGCGGCGCTCGAAAGTCAGCCGAGACACGCAGCGAGGAAACGTGTCGCCAGGAAGATGCTCAGCGACCCTGGAATATTTGATAACATGCAGAGCCTCCAGCACAACACGACGCTGCTTAACACGGTACGAATCGCCAGTGTTCGCTGTGATATGTGTGTGTTTATGCGCTTGGAGTTGTGTATCTGACAGTTGCGATGCTCACAGCCAGCAATATTGCTTAGCTTCGAAGATTGTGTCAAAATGTACAACACAACGTCGCATGCGAGCAAGCACGTCGCGATAGACGTCGACGCCCAGACCAGCGAGTTGCAGGCGCAACGTCCTTATGTCTCGGTGCCCACGTCGAGGCCTCGCGACACACCTGCGTCGTCGGCCGCGTCTGCCACGCCGGCACCTGCAGCGCAGACAAACGGCGCGAAACGCAAGGAGTGTGCAGAAGTGTCTGACACGGACTGGGGGAGACTTGAGTTCGACGAGCGACGAGCGAAGCTGTTCGCAGAAACACTCAAGAACGAAGCGAAGAGATGCAAGAACGAGGAGACGAGGATGAATATATACACGGAGTCGGTAAAGAACGACCAACAGCGCTTTATTATGCATCTGAGCAAGATCAACGCATTCAGCGCAACGATGACGTTGATCGACAAGGACTGGAAAACGTCCCAGCCGGAGGCGTTGGTCAACATCAACAACAGTCTGAACAGCATCGTGTTCGGCGTCGCCCCAGCGCGCCCGACCTGAGCGCCGTTCTGCGCCATTGTACATGGTCGCGTTTATTGGGCGGTTCGCGCGTCGCCCCCACGGCGCCGGAGACACTTGAAGCCACGGCCCTGCTCACTCACTTTTGACGCCCTGCGTTTGCCGGGGCGCCTGTCGTATCTACGCTCCCTCTGGACGCACTTGGTCGGCCTGCTCGGTGTGATATCAAAGGTCTCGAAAACGGAGTCTGCGATTTCGTGGTGCTTCAGAACCAGCCCGGTCTCCTGCAGTACAGCGGCGATGTCGCTGAAGAACATCACGTCGGTGGGACGTCCTAATTCGAATAGTTTTTCGAACAACATTGCTGGCGTCGGCGGTGGCTCGGCAGACGCGCTGGACTTGAGACGCAGGCGCTGGAATCCGGCGCCCTGCCGCTTTGGCCCGCCGTTCGGGTGCACGGACTTGGACGGGCGGTTGGGGTGTAGTGCGAAGCTCGAACGAATGCTTTCAGTTATTTTATTCTTGTCGAAATACGGCAGGCGAGCCTTACGCACCGCTGTTTTGATCTCGACAAAGAATAGCACGTCGTTCTCACTACCCAGCTCGAAGAGCCCCGCGAACCGGGCGTCCGCGGAGTCCGCGGCGTCCGCGGCGAATTCGGGCATCGTTTAGTCGCCCGAGCCGCGCTAAATACGAGTTGGCTGTCTGTTTTTTTTTGGAAGAATTAAAGTTGTTTTAGAATGTTTCTCTTCTATCAAGGTGATGTAGGCTGTGATACCGTCGTCGCGCACAGCGTGTAAGAGCACACGGCGTTCGGACATGTCCACAATCACGGCGTTCTCTAATGACAGCACACGCGTCGGGTATCTTGGAACGATACACATTTTTTGGTCGCCGGAGTCAACGCCTGGCGTGAGCGCGGCGAGGAGCGAGGCGATGTCGCTCTGCGTGAGGCCGACGCGAGTCTGACGGAACAGCGTCTTCGCGTCTTCCCAGCCGCGCTTCCAGATGACCCACAGCCGCCGTCTGTCTGTATTCAGGCGCGCGCTGCGAAGCCTGGACGGTTTCGCCATGCGCGTCCACATGTGCATACGGCACACGTATCTTCGCGTCCCCACCGGAAACGCCGCAACCGGCTGCGCGGCGTTGCAGTCGCGGCAGAAGCGCACGCCGTCGAGGTCTGGGACGGCTGTCATGGCGAGCGGCGCGCGCTCCGACTCTCGACACGGCGTATTTAAGACGCTCTATGAATGTAGTACATGGCATCGGACCCCGAGCAGGGCCGCTGTGTACCGAGTTGCTGTCGTCATGCCATAGCCGAAAATGCGAACAGTGGGGATTTGAGTAGAAGCGAATCATGCGCCAGTTGTGCGGCGGGATGCCTTCCACACCCTGCGACTTACGAACGCTCTGCTTTCCAACGTTGGCACGACGCGACGCAGCACCGTCTTCGCAATGAATTGCACGCGCTGCCGGAACCGATGTCCCCAGATAGGAAAGATCAACATCAACACCCACAATGGCCGTCGGAGCGCCAAGCACACCAGGACTGGCTCACGCCGAATGCGCATCATCGGCGCGATTCGGAGTACACTAGCGAAGACGCACCGACACGCCTGGACGGGACCCCCTTGCGGGCCCGGAAAATAAACACCAGACAATGGCCCTGGCACCACACCCCGTATCCCGGCGAACCAGAACGTTAAGCAAACGCGCTCTTGTACATAAAACCCGCCGACGGGTCCTCTGTATGCACGGAGACTGGGTGGGCACTGTTTGTTTGCTTCTTCGCACATCCTTCATTTTACATCTCGCACGCTACGCCAGAAAACCCATATATAAGGACGCGCGTTGTGTTGCAACATACACCACGACTGTCATGATCAGCGCCGAGATGCTCGAGATGATTGTCGGCCACCTGAGCGCGTGGGGACACACCGATCGGTCCGGCGGCATGCGCGCGCTGCTGCCCGTCTTCCTCGTGGCGCGCGGCGTGTCGCACGAGTGGCGCCGCGCCGTCGACTACCGGTGGCTGGGCGACATGGTGCTCAGCGTAGGCGGCGCGTTCAACGCTGGAGGTTGCTGGGGCGCCGTCGCAGGACAGTGGATGGGCGGGCAGAGCCCGCCGGAATCCCTTTGTGTCGACCGCGGGCGTTGGGACGACACGGTCTTCGCCGACGTGGACCACCTGCTCGCGGTGGTCGTGCCGTACAGCGTTTCGGTGCTGCTCCGCGTGCGGATGGACGCGCTGGCAGGAGCCGGCGTCCCGGAAACGTGTCCCGTGCGCCACTGTGCTATGTCCATGCCGCTGCGCACGCTGTTCTTGGTCATCGTCTCGCGGGTCGTCGGCACGTCCGCCGAGGGCTACTTTCTGCGGTCGATGCGGGGCTACATCCTGGCCACCAAGGTCGTGTCGGCGCACGCCGCGCGGTCCGCGAGATGCGACCGCATCGCAGAGCTTGTCTCCGCGCACGTCGAGGCCAAGCGCGCGCGCTTCGGCGATGGCGCGCTGGGCACGATGGGACAACCCGCCAAGGTACAGGAGGTCGTTCGCCTGTGCTTGTTGAGTCGTATAGCCTAATTGGTGCTTATTAATAAACACCTCGAGTCGACATTCCCGGTCTCTGCATCCAACGCCGCGCAAAGGCGGCGTTTGTTTACGTTTTTTTACGGGGCGTTTGCATGTAATAGACGCAGTTGAACAGTGTTTATTGTGTTTATTATTTCATTGTTGCATGTGCGTTCCCAGCCGCCTGCTCTCGGACTCGTTGACGCGTGCGACGCCCGTCCGCAGCACGCGCAGCACGAGGTCGTTCGGGAGCACGCGGCACGCGCTCTCCGCGCCGAGGCGCTGGTGCAGGCCCATCGCGAACGCGAGCATCTTGGCGGGGTGGATGGCGCGCGGGGCGAGGCTGGCCCCGGACATCTGGAGCGCCATGCGCGACGGCACGGTACGGAGAACGCGCTGCTCCGGGACGTCCGAGAAGCCGCTTGCGCAGGCCCCGCTCTCGTGGACGCCTCCGTCGGTGCAGACAAACACGGCGCGAGTATCGGCTGAGGCCACAGCCACGATTTTCGGGAGTCCGGGCACGCGCGTGAACGTCCTGATGAACTGGTCTCTGGTCGTGAAGCACAAGCCGGCCGTGAAGACCGCGCCCTCCATGTCGACGAGGACGGTGTGTAAAGAGCCGCAAGCAAAGGAGGACACGCCTCTCGACGACCACGGACCGTGCACCAGCAGCGGCGTGCAAGACTGGCGCGTGTCGCCGGTGCCGCACTGGTAGCAGTCGTTCCGGCCCCAGGTGTATAGATCGCCGTTGCGCGTCACGGCCACGCCGTGATAGTACATGGAGAGCTGCAGCACAGGTGACGGGAACTCCAAACACGTCAGGCTTCTGTGCACAGCCGTGTCGCCGAGTCCGAGCTGCCCGCATACGCTTATTCCCATGACGTGCGCTCTGCCAGTTTCGAGCACGATGCCTGTCGAACAATGGCCTGCAGACACGCTCATGGCGGCGCCGAGGACGTCCGCGCCAGGCAGAGGCTCGGGCGCCGCGACGAACTCCACCGCACTGCTCCTGCCGAGACAACCCCACGCGTTGGAGCCCTGGCCGAGCACCCGGCCGTCGAAGAGCAGGAGCAGCACGTGCGTGAAGCCCATCGCGACGTCGCGCACCGGCGCGGTGCCAAACGCATGGCGCACCAGCACCGGCTCGGTGTACAGAGTGCGGTGCAGCGTTTCGATGCCGTACGCCGCGTCGGATGGCTCGAGCTCCGCTGTCCACACCCGTCCTTCGTCTGTGACCCACGTCGCACGATGGGCCCGGGCGACCACCGCCGCCACGTTGCGCGCGCCCGGCACCCGCAATCCGTTGCAGCGCATCCCTCCGTCCGACGTAATCACGAGCGACATATGCATGCCAGCCGCGATCATCATCGCTGCTGTGTTTGGGTAGTGCCTGCCGCGCGCTTAAATACGCCGGCCTTCAGAACCCGGCCGCGCCGGCCGCGCCGCTGTGCGCGGCGCGGCCGGTCTTTCTTCGTCAACGAACGCTGTCCGAGTACTAATCAGTACCAGTAATTAAGTGGTACTGATTTTAGTACCAGAAAACGTTGACTAATATTTAGTATTACAGGTGTCCGGACGCGTGTCGAAACGCGGCGGCCGACGCGGACCGGGCGCAGCGCGGACGCGCAGAGTCCCGACGACGATAGTGTGCAAGGAATTTATTACACCGTGGTAGAGACAACGCCCCGCTGCGCTACCAGGGCCTGGGCGCCGGCGTGGCCCTTCATCTCTTCGTGAAACGAGAGCTTCTTGACCGTTGCCACGATGTGCCGTACGATCCTTTGCGCGTCCGCAAGCGTTCTACCCGGGGCCTGCGCGTTGTGCGCGTGCGCTTGCACTAGCACATGCGCGACACTCGCCATGGTATAGGCGTCGATGAAGACGGCGGTGTTGGACTCTCCGTTGCTTTCGTCCGGGTCGGACTCGCCGCACTTCTGATCGCACCATTGGTCGAACATCTGCAGAATGAGACACACCTCGTTCACGATGAAGGGGCTGTCGGCCATGTGGCGTGTAATTTTCGACAGCAGGACAGGGATGCCGTTCGCCGTCTCCGCGAAGGCCTTCAGACCAGCGTGCGCGGCGCCGGGAGCCTGCCGGGCGAGCTGCAGCGTCTCCCTCAGTATCCTGGTAACCATGACCGGTTTTCTGTAGCCGTGTTCGTCCACAAACCGCACGACACGAACCCAGCCGTCGTCGAGCGTGAGGAGCAGGTGCACCATGCGCACCACGACTCCGCGCAACCCGAGCTCCCGCAGGAAGCCCCGTCGCCAGTATTTGCTGACCCGTATCGCGTTGAAAAGCACGTTGCCCTCGACGGGGTGCCGCATGATCTCCGGATTCACCAGGCTCCGTACGAGCGAGTCGTCCATCTCTGGGCGTGTGTAGACGCCGCCGCGACGTTCCTTTATATAGCCGGGCACATCCACGTAATAGCGCCAAGCCCAACTACGGAAACGTTTATATTTACGTGGCACGCAGCGGCCGACAAACACCGACACCATGCCTTGCAAGCGAGCGGCACGCATTCCGTCGGCGAAGCAGGTAGCAGCTGCCGAGAAGAAGAAGACGGAGCGGTTCGAGAAGCGGGACAAGCAACGCGACGAGACATACACCGCGCAGTTCAAAACTCGCACACTGGAGGCATGGGACGCGTTTGCAGAGGCGCTGCCCGAGCTCGCAGGCGACAACGCGCAGTTCCTGCCCGCTCTCGCGCCCGCGATCGCCGAGAAGCGTGCGAAGCTGGAGGCGCGGCTCGCGGGCAACAAGCCACTCGACGAAGAGGCCGGGGCGAAGGAGGTCGCAGCGATGGGCGTGACGGAGTACCGCGCGCACCAAGACAAGATCCTGGCACGCCTGCCCGTGCCGATGAAAGGCATGAGGTTTGCGATTGACTGGGCCCAGGAGGATCGCATCTCGAACGCGATCCGTAAGCAGGTGCAGTTACTCAACTTCGAGTGCTTGCAGTCAAACGACCTGGCTGTTCTGCTGCTGCGCAAGATCGGGCCTGGCGGCGACGGCTTGATGCTGGGGGGAGAGGCCTTCCTGTGCTGCCCGAACACCAGTGCGTTCAGGGCCAGCGTCGTGATGCTCGACGTGTGCGACAACTGTCAGACGGCCGAGTTTGATCAGTACGAAACGAAGTTCTTCGCATGCGGCAAATGCCGCTGCATGCGCTATTGCAGCAAGGAGTGCCAGAAGGAGCACTGGGACGAGCACCGTGCAACATGCCCGCTCATGGAGGGCAATCGCCGTTCCGATGTCTTCAAGCGGACAATGTGCAAGTACCTCATGGTGCTCAGCGCGAACGCGGCCGGGACAAGCACCACTTGCACGCCGGTCGATGGAAAGCAGCTGGACCACCCCGGGAACGCCGTGCATGCATTCATGGCCAAGGAGCAGCCCGAGATGAACTTGCTGGTGGCGCTCACACACGATGGCAACGTGCAGTTCATGCCTCTCAAGCGGGTGCAGCTTAGTGCATTGCTTGGCGAGGAGAAAGCCGAGCATCTGGCGCAAGCAATGACCGAGAGCACGACAATTTGTCTTCTCGTGTTCCATGTGCTGAAAAGGAGCAAGAATGTCGAATCCCATGCCTCCAAGTGGCAGCGTGGTAGCGACCCCGACTTTCATGCGTTCTTGGTGGACTCGCGTGTTGAGCATGGACGCCAACTCGAGGCGGAGACGCTACCTGCCCAGGCCCAGTGTTGCATGTGCTGAAAAGGAGCAATAATGTCGAATCACATGCCTCCAAGTGGCAGCGCGGTAGCGACCCCGACGTTCATGCGTTCTTGGTGGACTCGCCTGTTGAGCATGGACGCCAACTCGAGGCGGAGACGCTAGCTGCCCAGGCCCGGTAGAAGCCGGGCATGGGCCGAGGCGCTAACAATGTGTACTCTGCAGCGACACTACAGCGGCCGTACCGCGCATTATGGGACTATGTTCGCGGCTGAGAGACTCCCGAGCCCCAGACGCCGTTAACACACAGCAATGGTTTTGCATTTTTATAAATATACAGACAAACAGAACTGCTCGCATACGCACAAAAGCGCGTTTTCGTGTGTTTTACTTAAAAAGCGCTAGACAACAAGGCGTGCACGCATGGACTGTGCCGTTTCGCGCCGCGGCAGGCGCACGCTCATGAGGTCAACGAGCGGCATGAGATCCTTGGGCAGCTCGCGCCACGGGCTCCCCGCGCCGAGGCGCGGGTGCGCGAGCATCGCAAAGGCGACGGCGCACGCCTCCGCCAGGCCGTGGCCATACAGCCCGGCGCGCGCGCCGAGCTCTTGCAGCACCGGCGACTGCTCGCACTCGGTCCGCGCGTACCTGTAGCCGGGCCAGACGTCGGACGTGTAAATGGAGCACTGGCCGAGCCCCCATGCATACAGGCGGCCGTCGGGGGTGGTTGCCGTCGCCGAGAGGACCTCGGACGAGATGCGCGCGACACGCGGCAGGCCCGCGACGAGCATCAAGGCCGCCGAGCGACGCGAGTATCGGTGGTATTCCTGCTCCTCGCCGATGCCGAGCACGCCGTACCCGTTGAATCCACAGGTGAGCACCTCGCCCTGCTTCGTCAAGACCATGGTGAACGATTCGCTGCACGTTGCCGTGTTTGCGCTGGGACACAACACTTGCTGCGGAACGAGCCGACAGTCGAAGTCGCCGAGGCCAAGCTGGCCGTCCGCGTTCGCTCCCCACGCGAAAACGTCTCCGTTCTCGCCGACGGCTACGGTGTGCCCCGCAAGTGCCAACTGCACGGTCTTCGAGACGCCGAACGCCGCGAGCCGTGCTGGCGTGCAGCGGTCCGCGGTGTCGCCCAGGCCGAGGGCACCAGCGCATCCCGCTCCCATCATCCAGATCGCGCCCTTGCTGTCGATGACGCCGGTCGTGTGCGTGCCGGCAGCAACGTACACGGCGGGGTTGGCGACGAAGGCTGCGTCAGTGATCGGTGCGAGCACGTTGGGCGGCTCACCCGGTCGGCCCGTGCAGCCGAAGTCTGGACGTCCGTCGTTGTGCCCACTCGTCAGCACGCGCCCGTCGTCCTGCAGCATGGCGACGTGCATGTATCCGAGCGCGATCTGCGTCACTCGCTGCGCAACCGCCACGGGGACATAGTATTCGCTGGCGATCCAGGGCACACGAGACGGTGCCAGCACGCCAAAACAGTCCAACCCCCACATCCACGCCGCGCCCTCGGTCGTCAGCGCACACCCGACGCCGTTCTCACTCATCGCCGCCTCATGAAACTCTACGGCGGGAAGACCGGCCTGTGCCAGCTTGCCGTCGAGCACCGTCCCGTTCTCTGTGACTACGAGGGCGTTGATCTGTCCTGCTGGCATCTGTACTTTCTTTAATCTTTGTGTACGAGCACTGTGTCGGTCTTATATAAAAGTCTCCCGTTCCGAGACAAGCGCCGCCCAGTATTTACGCCCGCCGCGGCGCGACCAATGCTCGCTGCGGCACGACAGACACTCGCTGCGCTCAGCGTGCGCGTGCGCCCCTCGCCGGACAACAAGAACGAAGCGACGGTGGAGACGAGGACGACGAAGCAGACGGCCGCGAGAGAGTGGCCGGAGCAGTGGCCGATGTTGCGGGAGAAGTTCTGACTCGGTCAACGGTTCACCTATTTATACCGAATAAACGCACAGTTTTGCCCGTAGCGTCCGCCTGCACAGCGTCCGCCGGCTCCGAGTCTCGCCAGCGCGGAGCGTTGCCAAGAACAAGAACCTCGTGGCGCAGCAGTCCGTGGACAGCGCGCGGCCCTGCAGGCCGACACTCGTGAGTCCCCGCCGCCGCCGCCGGCTCTGCCGGCTGCACCACCGGCGGAGGCTGGCGCCGCCCGCTCCGAGTCACGCCTGCGACGCCGCCGCGGCCTCCGCAGCGTCCGCCGGCGGAGCCGGCGGCACGACAACGACCACGGCCGGCGTCGCTGCCGCCACTGCCGCAGCCTCCGCAGCGTCCGCCAGCGGAGCCGGCGGTACGACAACGACAACGACCGGCGTCGCTGCCGCCACCGCCGCGGTCGAAGCCTCCGCGGCGGCCACGCCCAGCGTCAGCAACGCAGCGTCGATCTCGGCGGCGCGCTCTTGTATCTCGGCCCGGTTTCTGCGCCTAGCGACGTACGCGCCGACCGCCGCGACAGAGAGACCGGTCAGGCCGAAGGCGACGACTGCGCCGGCTGACATTGTACCTGCCGGCAGACCAGACGTGGACGAGCAGGCGCCGTGGCTTTTGCGGCTGGCATACGCACTAACGCCAAACCCAGTCAAACATTAGTACTAGCGACTTGTTGACTGATAGTCAGTATTAGGGATCAATGTAGACTGTGTAGACTGTGTAGGGGTGTATACCCTGGAAAATTCGGATGGGCAAGGCTCGGAAATCAACTTATTTTTAATTTTTTCAAAAAGTAAAAGATGCTGAAAATCAACTGAAAATGTGTGTTTTCGCGGGGTTCTGTCAATGTAGACTGTGTAGACTGTGTATGGGTGTATACCCTGGAAAATTCGGGTGGACAAGGCTCGGAAATCAATTTATTTTTTATCTTTTCAAAAAGTAAAAGATGCTGAAAATCAACTGAAAATGTGTGTTTTCGCGGGGTTCTGTCAATGTAGACTGTGTAGACTGTGTAGAGGTGTATACCCTGGAAAATTCGGGTGGGCAAGGCTCGGAAATCAATTTATTTTTTATCTTTTCAAAAAGTAAAAGATGCTGAAAATCAACTGAAAATGTGTGTTTTCGCGGGGTTCTGTCAATGTAGACTGTGTAGACTGTGTAGGGGTGTATACCCTGGAAAATTCGGGTGGGCAAGGCTCGGAAATCAATTTATTTTTTTATCTTTTCGAAAAGTAAAAGATCCCTAGTACAAATTAGTACGACTAATTTGGTCGTACTAATTTGTATTCGGGGTGCAGCGGCACTTCTGATACTAAATATTAGTCAACACCGCCGGTACCAAAACTGCCCGGGCTCGACTTTCGTGGCGGCGCTTGTGAGAGCGGCGGGTATGGTGTGGTGCGCGCCACGCGGCGCATGGAGTTCAAGCGCTGCAAAGTCGCCGCTTTTGATTGTGGTTGCCTTTATTACTTATAAAAATGGTCTAGTAGCTATGCTGGAAACTCCATATACTGTGACTATACACTCGCACACCACTTCACCATTCTGCAGCCCTTGCTGCCGTCCGACAACGGATCCAAACCAGACAAGGAGAACAGCGTATGCGAGGCTTACTGGCGCGCAAATAGCATTCACAACCCCGACTGCCACGAGACCTTTAATCCATTCGGCAGCAGCCGCGGCACACGCCGTGTGTCCTTGCGTGCTCGCGGTAGTAGTTATCGCCACAGCGCACGCAGTGCGTGACGCAGTTCGCGCACATCGGCACCCTCTCCGGGTCGTCGCGCCCGTGATCGCGCTGCCACGCGAAGTAGACGTCGAGCTCGTCCTGCGAGAACTTGGCGCGCTGTATCCAATTTATAACTCGTCCCCAACAGTTGCAGCCGCTGCATTTCTTCATACCACTGTTCGCCACGTACTTCGGCGGCGGCCGGAACACGGCACACGAGGCCTGCGAGCGGCCGCGCTCGCGCCACTCCGCGGTCGTGTACGCGTCCCCCGGCGCCGGCGCCGGCGCCGGCGCCGGCGCCGGCGCCGGCGCGGTCCTGCACGTCAGCTCCGCGCCGAGGTACCGATTCTCGACGGGGCACCAGCGCGCGTCGGCGACGTGCTCGAGACGCGAGGGGTCCCACCGGAACGGCCGGTGCGTGCGCGCGTCGAGCGGCGGCAGCGTTTTGATGTGAGCCGCTGCGGTGGGCGCGTCGATGCACGCGTTGATGGGCGCCGCTGCGATGGGCGCTGCGATGGGCGCTGCGATGGGCGCCGCGATGCGAGCCGCTTCAATAGGCGCTGCGATGGGCGCTGCG
>Ga0075446_10000897_pt1 | contig 12065 bp, 7 predicted proteins | sample CoawatmetaG05DNA_FD_71590 | JGI IMG/M metagenome (GOLD analysis project Ga0075446, IMG submission 71590) | Marine microbial communities from the West Antarctic Peninsula - Coastal water metaG058-DNA | ecosystem: Environmental > Aquatic > Marine > Coastal | place: Atlantic Ocean: West Antarctic... | reverse complement strand
GCACAATATCATCGATAATATAGGTTGGATCTTCATGAGTTGTTGCTTTTGTTGTTTCAAAACAACCGCCTTGATCTACGGCAACATCTACCAAAACAGTTCCTGGTCTCATTTCCTTTAACATGTATCTTGTAATTAATTTTGGCGCTTTTCCACCTTTTACCAAAACACCACCAATTATTAAATCATGTGTTTTTATATTTTGTCGAATACTATATTCATTGGAAAAAGCAGTTACAACATGGTTTGGAAGAACATCATTTACATAGCGCAAACGTTTCATATTAATATCCATAATAGTAACATGTGCACCCAAACCTGCTGCCATTTTAGCAGCTTGTACACCAACTACTCCTGCTCCTAGTACCAAAACTTTTCCTGGCGCTACCCCTGGCACGCCGCCTAATAAAATACCTCTACCTTTAATTGGCTTTTCTAAATACTTTGCACCTTGTTGAATGGCCATTCTTCCAGCAACCTCAGACATTGGCGTTAACAATGGTAAAGTCCCTTCTGCATCTTCTACGGTTTCATAAGCAATACAAATAGCTTTACTTTTAATCATTGCTTTTGTTAACGGCTCGCTGGATACAAAATGGAAATATGTAAAAATAATCTGATTTTCTTTAATTAAAGGATATTCTAATGCAATTGGCTCTTTCACCTTTATTACCATTTCACTTTTACTATAAACTTCTTCTATAGATTGTAAAATAGTTGCACCAACTTCGACATAATCTTTATCAAAAAAACCACTTCCTTCTCCCGCAGTAGTTTGTATAAAGACAATGTGTTTTTTCTTTGTAAGCTCAAAGACACCTGCAGGTGTCATACCCACTCTGCTCTCATTATTTTTAATTTCTTTAGGAATTCCAATTTTCATAGTTCTTAATTTTAGCTATTTAAGTTGGTAAATTTAGTATGATTTCTATTCAGATTTTAATTAAAAACCCAAACACACTAATTTTTACGATTTCCTTAAAATGCTGATATAAAATTAATTGATAACTATTTTTGGTTATAAATACTGAGAAATTAATAAAATTAGAAATAGTTTTTCGCCATTAATTTAAATCAAAACGAATTCCCAAAGAAATATTTCTCATTTCTGTATCTTTAAAAAGCGGATTCAAATCATATTTTACATATAAACTTGTAGCTTTATATCCTACATATGCACTTAAACCATAGTTTACAGTATTCATATTAAAGTTATTATATTGAACTTCCTCTACTTTAACTCCTCTAGAGTTATCATATTCTAAATATTGTCTAGTCCCTAATTTAAAAGCTACAAAACCTCCCAGTCCAACTCTTACGGATTCATTTGTTTTATCAAACACAAAACCATCTTTATATTTTTTGTTTTTAGAAAAATCCCATTCTAAATGTAAAGGAAAACTCATTTGGACATGACGTAACCTACTTTCAATTAATTTCCTTGAAAAGACTTGCAAATCTGTCATTTCTCCATTTTTAAGAAAATATTGATTGTCCTCTAATCGCAGGTTATTCCAAAGAAAAGATACACCATATTTAAAGTATAATTGAGATGCATCTTTGCGAAGTCTTGATTTCCATGTAAAACCTAATTCATAAAAGCGGGACTTCCAAAATTTAAATTCTGAATCATTTAACGAACTTAACTTATGGTCTTGTAGCGTATTGTTTGCGCCCATTGCGAATACAAACTGACTCGTTGTTCTTTTATTACTCTTCCTTTTTTGTTTTCTTCCATTTTCTTTATCCCCTTTCTCACTATTAGCAGCATCTTTTTTTAATGCAAAACGAAAAGTATTACTTCCCACTTTAAAAGTATTAACCCCGTCGTCATTAAAACCGCTTTCTTTCGCATTTGCAAATTTACCATCCGTTTTATCTTGCACCAATAGTTGTAATAAACCTTCTTGCTCGCTTACTTTAGTTTCTATCTGCTTCGCATGGTACATCGCAATTTCTTTCTTTAAAATATTTGCTGTTCTTTTTGTAATTTCTCCTTTTTCCAGTCTACTGTCAATAGAAAATACCTTCATTTTTAAAGAATCTTTCTGAGTTCTTATTATCAAATCTATTCTTTTAGAAATTTTTAGAACTTCTTTTTCAAAAGTCCTTTTTTTCTGTGAATGAATTGTAATTGTTACAAACAAAATAAGTAATAGTATAAGTTTTTGCATCATTTTATAATTTTAATGGTTGTTGTTTTAATTGTTTTATTACAAATAAGTATTCCTTTCTATTAATGTACTCTTTACCCTGCAATTGCCTCTTTCTAACTTCGAACCCGACAATACTTTTTAATCATTTCTACTAGCAATAGAAGTAGCGATATTTGATATTCTTTTCTTTAAAGATTTCAAGAAATTATTCTGGAAAACCTCATTATTTATAGTGCGTTGTACTTCTGACAAAATTGTTTCTGGATTCACTTTTAAATTAGATTTATAAAGCTCACTTTTAATCGTTTTTAAAATTTCCTTTCTGCTTATAATAAGGCTTGCTTCCTTTTTTTCTATTCCACTAGAACCATGCGTTACAGCGTACAATAGATCGACTGCATTTACTTCAATTCTAGAGTTTAAGTTTTGTTTTGTAAAAGTATCTTTATTAAACTTTTCCTTTATCGGAATTATAATAGGATTGTTTCCTTTAATTTTTACGTTCCTTATTTTTTCCTTGTAATTATTTAAAAGAGATTCTTCCTTTTTAAAAGGGATATGCTTCTCTTTAAAAGCGATCGAATTATTACTGATATTCTGAACCTCAACAGACTTCCCTTTTTTCTTCTTATCTACTTTTTCTAATTTCACAACTGCTTTGTTTGTAGAAAAAGTATTAAAGTGTTGTTCAATTTTATTTTTGATTGATGTGGTATCTCTATTTTCTTCCACAATAATTTGTTTTGGAGTAGGTACCTGCTCATCGTCAAACAGCGTATAGATTCCCATAGATATTAATACCAAAATAGTTGCTGCATAGCCGCTATAAAAAAACCAACCTTTCTTATTTTCCTTCGGTTGTTCCTCTAATTTTACAGACAAACGTTCCCAAGCAGAAACCGACGGTTCTATCCTTCTATTTGAGAATTTCTCTTTTATGCTGTTGTCTAACTTATTTTTTTTCATCAATTATTTTATTCATTTTATAATAATTTTCTTGTAATAATCTACGGGCTTTAAATAATTGCGATTTTGAGGTGCTTTCCGAAACACCCAACAAATCTGCGATTTCAGAATGTTTAAATCCTTCTATAGCGAATAAATTAAAAACCATCTTGTATCCTTCTGGTAGTGCATCTATCAGTTTTTGAATCTCTGTAACAGAAGTGTTTTCTAAACTTTCTGTTGCCGCTTCGTTAAAAACAAAGTCTTCGTCAGATAGCTCTATCAAACTTTTTTTACGAAGATGAGAAATACAGGTATTTACCATAATTCTGCGAATCCAACCTTCAAAACTACCCTCGTGCTTGAATGTAGCTAATTTTGTAAATACTTTTAAAAAACCAGATAACAGCAAATCTTCTGCATGTTGTATGTCTTTTACGTATTGCCTGCAGACTCCCAACATTTTAGGCGAGTGCCTCACAAATAATTGCTGCTGCGCTTCCCTGTTGTTTTGAATTGCTTTTTGAATAAGCAATTTCTCGTGATGCATTTTTATAATTTTCAAACTTCTTAATTCAGTTTTTATGGCCCTACAAATATATAGACTACAAAGCTTTTAAAAAGGTTGCTTGAGCTGAAAATTTCATTAAAAAAAAATAAGTCTAAATTATCGTGTAACAATTCTAAACTTATGAAGTCTAACAAGATAAAGTTTCTACAAAACAATATTATTGTTGCAAAAAGATTATTTAAATTGCTGATAAAAAAACATTATGAAAAAGTTATTTTTTACCATTATATTATTTTTTTCTTTCACCATAATTGCCCAAAATTCTAGTAATAATGGACTAAAATTAAAAGAAATTACGGGAGTTATAACTTCAGATAACTACGCTTTGCCTAATGTTAATATCCTTATAGAAAACACCAAAAGAGGTACAAATACAAATTCAGATGGTTTTTATAAAATAAGTGCAAGAGCTGGTGAAATTCTTGTATTCTCTCATTTAAACATGAAGCCTATTAAAGTTTTAATAGAAGACGTTACCACTATTTTAAATCTAGAAATGAGTTATGCAGAAAACTTTTTAAATGAAATTAGTATTACCGCAAAATCAAGTGAAAGTGTAAGTGCTGGACTAAAAACTCCCCGAAAGTTTGTGTCTGGAAGAAGTAGTATCGATACTCGTAAAGCAGGATTTGCAGCATCTTTTATCAAAGGATCTGATTTAAATCAAGCAGCCTCTAGTTTGGCGCAAGCCTTGCGTGGAAAGGTTTCTAATTATAAACTAATAACTGATCTAAATGGAAATGAATTTGTTCGATTAAGAGAAACAAGTTTTACTGGAACCGTTGCATATGCACTTTGGGATTTAGACGGAGTTATATCTTCAAATGTACCGAATATAGACTTAAATGACGTAAAAGACGTTGCTATTATTAAAGGTTTAGCAGGAACAGTTAAATATGGTTCAGAAGGAGTCGGTGGTGTAATTGTTGTAAATACAATCTCTAATTCTTTTTCTTCAAAAGCGAATAGAGATATTTATGCAAAAGACAATGAATATACAAACAAAGACTACTACAACAATGATGCAATTTCTATTGAAAATTTACAAACTGGCAAACCAAGTTACTATAATTTATATGAAGTAGCAGCAACTCCTCTTCTAGCATATAAAGAATATAAGAACATCTACCCTACTCACAAAACACGCACAAATTTTCATTTTAATTCGGCAAATTATTTTATAAACTCACTAAATAGTAAAGAATATGGCTTAAAAATACTTGAAGAATTAGAGGTATTTGCCGATTCTAATCCTGAAATACTAAAAGCGATCGCCTATAAGTATCAAGAGTTAAGACTCCACAAAAGAGCAATCGATATCTATAAGAAAATAATGACTATTAGACCCAAACATGCGCAGTCATATAGAGATTTAGCAAATGCCTACTCACATTTAAATGAATATAAAAATGCTTGGAAAATTTATCTTTACTATCTTAATCAAGGGTTTTCAATCACAGACAACGCTATTGGTGATATTTTTAATACCGAAATGAAAGCACTATATGTTCAGAGAAAAGAAAAGGATAGCATTCGAGAAAAACTAGTATTCGAAAACAACGACGCTGCTATTGCAAACGACGTAAGAATGGTCATTGAATGGGATACTTCGGAAGCCGAATTTATTTTAGAGTTTGTAAACCCAAACAAACAATCTTTCAAAGTAGATCATTCACTAGCTGAAAGCAGTGAGCAAATAATAGATGAAAAAATAATAGGCTACAACTCTAAAGAATTTTTGATAGAAAAAATTGAAGAGGGAGATTGGTTAATTAATCTTACGTACTTAGGAAATAAGAAATATGCACCAACCTTTTTAAAAGTTACAACCTATTATAATTGGGGAAAACCAAGCCAAAAAGAAGAAATTAAAGTACATGAATTAACCTTAAAAAATGTAAAAGCTCAATTGCTGGCTATCAATAAAAATAAACTTTACAACTAATCTTCATAAATTGTTTCACATAAAACACCGTCTCTGTAATATCTATTAGCTCCTTTTTACTACCTTAGAGAAATATAAGTAACTGCATTTTCAAAAAGGTTGCTTTCAAATAAATGCGTTTGAACCATACTCTTTTAACAACTGGTTCAGCGCCTTTTTTTGTTGGCATAAATTTTGAGGCAGAAAAGATTAGTAAAGATAATTATGAAAAAAACGATACTCATACTTTTAGTGCTCATTCCGTTTGTTTGTTTTTCACAAAATGAAAACAATGTAAAATTTAAAACAATTACGGGTTTTGTTTCTTTTGAAAATAAAAAACTTTCGAATGTGAAAGTTTTTGTAGATAATTCAAGCAGGTTTGCCATTACAAATGCAAAAGGTTTTTTTAAGGTGGAAGCAAAAACAGGAGACATTTTAAGTTTTAATTATTTTGGCTTTAAAAAAACAGCCATTTTAATTGAAGACATTACCACGATTCTTAATGTAAAAATGAATCTTGAAAATAGTGCACCTACACTTGTAAACAATGGTGAATTAAAGCTAGGTGGAAGCAGCATTGGTGAGAAGCCCTCAGATTTTAAAGTACTAAAAATTGATGGAAAAAAATTAAATAAAAATGCAGCAACATTAACAGCGGCAATTTTACAGGAAGTTCCTGAGCTTTTTGCGAAACGAAATAATTACAATGAAAATATTGTATACGCAAGAGGAACAGAATTATATGGACCAGTTATTTGGGACATTGATGGTGTTATTTATGATATTCCCATACCGGTATATATCTCTGAAGTTACAAGTGTTTTAATATTAAACTATAAAATCAAAGGCTGTCTTATTGAGGTGAATACCACGATTGATTATTCTAAATTGAAAAATTATAACTATAAGAATCATTTCTTCACAGATGAAGATTATTATAAGGATGATGCTATTCTATATAAAGACATTAAAGTTAGAAAATCTATCTTTTTAAATGAATATGAAAAAACATCTAATTCAGAAGAAGCTTTAGACATTTACTCAGCGCAATATTCAAGATATAAAAATGATATTAATTATCATTTTAATGTCATTAATTATTTTCAAAATAATTATAAGAATAAAAATAATATACTAAAAATTCTTTTAGATTATGAAACGTTTTCTAAAGAAAATCCGGAGGATTTAAAAGGAATTGCTTTTAAATATCAGGCTCTAAATGAACCTAAAAAAGCAGCAGCCCTCTATAAAAAAATAATAAATCTTAGACCTGAATATTTACAATCTTATAGAGACTTAGCGAATACTTTTTTAGAACAAAAGGATCATAGAAATGCATGGTTGGTCTATAATTATTATTTAAACAAGGGCTTTAAAATAGCAAATAATGATATCGGAGAAATCATGTCCTCTGAAATAATATCTAATTATAATTACGACAAAAAGGATGACAGTTTTAAACAAAAAATAAAAATAAAAAATCCAAATAAAAACACTGAAAGTGATGTCCGATTGGTTTTTGAATGGAATACTTCAGAAGCTGAGTTTATTCTTGAATTTGTGAATCCTGACATGCAGGTGTATTCAATTGAAAATTCTATTGATAAAAACAATGAGTTAATTTTAGACCAGAAAAAGAAAGGATATACTTCAAAAGAAATTTTTATTGAAACCTTAGGGAAGGGGGATTGGCTCGTAAATGCTACCTATTTAGGAAACAAGCAATACAAACCAACAATTTTTAAAGTTACAACTTACTGCAATTGGGGAAGACCGAATCAATCTAAAAAAATTAACGTGTATGAACTTACATTACAAAATGTGAAGACCCAATTATTAAAACTAAATGCCCGTTTACTTTAGTAAGCGTCCACATCAATAATAAAGCGAATGGGTCTAAAATCTTTAACCGCTTCAAACGTATTTCTAATTTTAGTAATCTGATTTTTTGTGTTTGTTAAGCTTTGTTTTGGCGGGATTTTAATCACAATATTCTTAATATACTGGTTTCTAATTCTTGCAACTGCAGGCGCAGTTGGTCCTAATACATTTTCTCCAAAAGAACTATACAAAGCCTTAAATAACCAGTTTACACCACTATCCACTTTATTGTAATCTCTGTGTTTTAGTGTAATTTTAATCAATCTAAAATAAGGTGGATATTTATACTGCCAGCGTTCTTGTAACTGCTCTTTATACATTTCTGTATAATTAGTGGTAGAAACTTGTTGCAATATTTGATGCTGCGGGTTGTAGGTTTGTATGGCTACATTACCTTGTTTCTTACTTCTTCCTGCTCTTCCAGAAACTTGCACCATCATGTCATATCCGCGCTCGTGCGCCCTAAAATCGGGAAAATTAAGCATGGTGTCTGCATTTAAAATTCCTACCAAAGAAACATTTTCAAAATCCAATCCTTTCGAAAGCATTTGCGTTCCCACCAAAACATCTATTTCCTTGGCTTCGAAAGCACCAATTATTTTTTGATACCCAAATTTTCCACGGGTAGTGTCTAAGTCCATTCTACCGATTTTAAAATCTGGAAAAATTTCTTTTAATTCTAATTCTATTTGTTCGGTTCCAAAACCTTTGGTGTCTAAAGTATTACTGCCACAAGCACCACAACTATTCGGCATTGCCCGCTGGTAGTTGCAATAATGACAACGTAATTCATGTTTGAATTTATGATATGTCAAGGTAACATCACAGTTTGGGCATTCGGGTGAAACACCGCAAGTTTTGCATTCTACAACTGGTGAATATCCGCGCCTATTTTGAAATAATATAACCTGCTCTTTTAAGTCTAAAGCTTCCTGTATAAGTGTGAGCATTCTATCTGAAAAATGGCCTTTCATTTCCTTTTTCTTATACTTTTCTTTTACATTCACCAATTCTATTTTTGGCAGTTGCACATTTCCATGTCGCCTATTTAATTCAACAAATCCGTACTTCTTTTGTTGTGCATTAAAATACGTTTCTAAAGAGGGAGTTGCAGAGCCTAACAATATTTTTGCCTTATGAATCTTTGCTAAAACAATTGCCGCATCTCTGGCATTGTATCTTGGTGAAGGTTCAAATTGCTTGTAAGAGGTCTCATGTTCTTCATCGACAACAATCAAACCTAAATTAGAAAAAGGCAAGAAAACAGAAGATCTTGCTCCTAGAATTATGCGTGCTTTTGGCTTGTTCTCTAAAACATTGTTCCACACCTCTACCCTTTCATTTATGGAATATTTAGAGTGAAAAACAGAAATTTGCTCACCAAAGTAAAATTGCAAACGCACAATAATTTGAGTTGTTAATGCAATTTCTGGCAATAAAAATAAGACTTGTTTGTCTTTATCTAAGACCTCTTGAATCAGTTTCGTATACACTTCTGTTTTACCAGAACTTGTAATTCCATGTAAAAGTGTTACGTCTTTTTCTTTGAAAGTTTCTTTAATCTCAGAAAGTGCTTTTTCTTGAAAATCATTTAGAACTTTCAAGTCGTTGGTATCTCCTTTAAATTGCACTCTATCCGTTTGAATATGATAAAATTCGAAAATATCTTTCGCTACTAAAGACTTTAAAATAGTGGGAGAAACGCCTGCTTTTTCTTCTAAATCTTTGGCTTTTATTGGTTTTTTTGAAGTTAATAATTGAAAAAAACCTAAAACAGCCTCTCGTTGTTTTTTTGCGTTCGATAATTCTTCTAACAATCTTCCTAAAGAATCATCTGAGGTATGATTTGCATGCAAACGAACATATTTCACCAACTTTGGCTTGTATTGTTCGTAAATTTCTTCTTTAATTATTATTGCCTCTTTTTTAATCAATGCATTTACAATGGGCATTACTTTTTTCTTGCCAAGAATGTCCACAATCTGGTGAATTGTTAATTGAGATTGCTGCTGCAAAGCCTCAAAAATCAGGAATTCATCATCTGCTAAAATAGTGGCGTCTAGAAAAACATCATTCTTATAAATAATGGTCTCACTTTCTAGTAAGAAAGCAGAAGGTAGAGACGCTCTATACACATCGCCTAAAGAGCACATATAATAAGTAGCAATCCACTGCCAATGTTGCAGTTGCTTCTCATTTACCAAGGGTGTTTCATCTAAAATTTGATGAATTTCTTTGGCTTCATACAAAATGGGAGCATTTGTATGAATATTAAAAACCAACCCTGTATACATCTTAGACTTCCCAAAAGAAACAGCAACACGCATTCCTTTCTGCAAGAAATTCGCCTCCTCTTCTGTAACAGAATACGTAAACGTTCTCTGAATAGGAATTGGCAATATGACGTCTATAAAATGGATAGAAATTTATTTTATGTTGATTTCAAAATTACATAAAATTAGAATTAAAATGATGATTTAACCAAGTTAACTACTAATAACATATTATCTTTTTAAAAGATAAATATATCTTTTCGACAGCAAAAAAATTAAAAGATGAAAAACCTCATTAATCCTGGCTATTTTGACTTAAACTTTCTCAATTTCATAAAAAGACTCTTTTAAGAATGACAACCAAAAAATAAATTATTTTTAGAATTTAGAATACTATCAAAAAAGTATGCCCCTAATTGCGACGGCATCTTTTTTAATTACCTTTCAATAAACCAATTTAATTCTAAATAAAGATTGCCGCATCAAGCATAAAGAGGAAAATACCTAATGAGATCTTAAAAGGTATCGTAAAATCGGGAAATAACTCCAAAAATAACAGCCTCTTCTGATTAAATGGCTGCCTAAGCAGAGATAGCATTTAGGCTATTCTTCTAAATCCGTTTCAACTGCTGTCTCAGAATCTGTATCTGTTGTTTCTTTTGGTTCTTTAAATTTGCGGGTTCCCTCATACAAGTCATACTTCACAAACTTACAGTTCAAATCTGCATTTTTCAATGCAATTCTCCGAGAAGTTCTTAGTCCAACTGCTTTTAAAGCATCTGTATCTGAGGTAATTAACCATGCCGTAGAACCTGAATAATTATTTTTCAGGGTATCGCCAATTTTCTTATAAAACTCTTCTATATCGATATTTAAGCGCTCGCCGTAAGGAGGATTGAACAGAATTGTTGTGTTTCCGAAAACCTCTTTTTTTGAATTGAAGAAGTTGACATGATGCACCCCTATAAATTCATCTAAATTCGCATTTGCTACATTGGCAATGGCCTTTTCTACTGCAGATGGCGCTTTGTCGAATCCCATAATTTTAAAATGAGAAGAACGAATTTTCTTTAATAAAGATTCTTGAATTGTGAAGTATAAATCTTCATCGTAGTCTTTCCATTGTTCAAAAGCGAATAATTTTCTATTGATATTTGCCGGAATATTATTGGCAATCATAGCCGCCTCGATTAAAATAGTTCCAGAACCACACATCGGATCGATAAAATTTTCTTCACCTGTATACCCGGATAATAAGACCATACCAGCCGCCAAAACTTCGTTAATCGGCGCAATGTTTGTAGCGGTTCTATATCCTCTTTTATGCAAAGAATCTCCCGATGAATCTATGGAAACAGTTAACCATTCTTTCTGAATATGAATGTGAATTTTAACATCTGGATACTTTAAATCTACATTGGGTCTTTTACTGTATTTATGTCGAAAGTAATCTGCAACTGCATCTTTCGATTTTAAAGAAATATAATGAGAATTGGTGGTAAAGTTCTTAGAGTTTACAACAGCTCCAATTGCAAAAGTACCCTCTACATCTAAATAGTTTTCCCATTTTATTTTCTGAATAGCATCGTATAGATCTTCTTCATCGTATATTTTACAAATTTTTATGGGCTTTAAAATACGAACAGCTGTTCTTAGCGCAATATTTGCTTTGTACATAAAACCCTTGTCTCCTCTAAAAGAAACGCTTCTTACCGCTTCCTTTACATCTTGTGCACCTAAGTTTTTCAACTCTTCTGCCAACACACCTTCTAAACCAAAAAGTGTTGTTGCCGTCATTTTAAAATCTTTCTCCATACCTGTAAAATTGACTGCAAAAGTACATTATATTGTTTAAATTAAGAAGATAGAATCCCAAAGTTTTCATTGAATAGGGGTGCCTACTCTTCCATATAATAAAAAGAATTCTATTTTTAATTCACAAAATAAATTATGGTTTTATATAAAATAGCGTAGTTTGTTTAAATTTCACTTTACAGAACATAAGATTTAGTTACTTTTGCAGACTCAAAACGCTTATGAAAACAAAAGATTGGTTTACAGAATGGTTCAATACAAAGTATTATCATATTCTTTACAAAGAAAGAAATGATTCTGAGGCACAACTATTTATTAAGAATATTACTAACCTTTTAGGTTTAGATAAAACTTCTCATATTTTAGATTTACCTTGTGGCAAAGGGCGTCATGCTGTGTTTTTAAATTCTTTAGGATATAGAGTTACGGGTGCCGATTTGGCCGAAAATAGTATCCTTTCTGCAAAAGAGTATGAAAATGATTCCTTAAATTTTGAA
>Ga0075446_10000896_pt1 | contig 12083 bp, 11 predicted proteins | sample CoawatmetaG05DNA_FD_71590 | JGI IMG/M metagenome (GOLD analysis project Ga0075446, IMG submission 71590) | Marine microbial communities from the West Antarctic Peninsula - Coastal water metaG058-DNA | ecosystem: Environmental > Aquatic > Marine > Coastal | place: Atlantic Ocean: West Antarctic... | reverse complement strand
AGGAAAAAAGTGTTTGGCCCAGTTGCAAAAATTAGGTGCCATTGTATCGTTTCAATTGCAGTAAGCAATTGGAATTTTTTTATGTAACAAAAAGCATTACTGTGGGTAGTGTGGGCGAAGCCGTAAAAAAAATAAATGTTTTTGAGGCTTTAAAGAGTATTTAAAAGGAATAAAACGAAAAGCATAAACAAAATAGACTACCAGTGGTAGTCGAGAAAAGTAGATAGTTCGAAAAGAAGGTATTATTTTTATCTTTTATATGTTGTGGTGGTGAAAATTTTATAGCAAGCAAAAAGACAGTAAGCTTATTTAATTCCTACATTGCAGTTAAATTTTTTCATAAATCATCCTAATAAAAATGCGCATTTGCAGTCGAGTGTATCACGTTAGACTCAGGTTAAAAAAGCTAAAAACAACTAAATAAAATTATATTTTTTGTACTAGATTAAGTTCTTCAAGTTATTTTGAGTTCTTTTAAAATAGGTGATTAAATTATTACAAAACGCTAGATAGATAGGCAATACAATTTTACAGAGTATTGTGTCAAAAGAAGAATAGAAACTCATTATAATGCTAGAAACTGTCTACTTTCTTTCAGTAGTCTTTGAAAACAACTTGAATCCATAAAATAATAAATGAGGAAAATAAAAAATATTTGCTGCATCGGCGCGGGATATGTTGGTGGACCAACCATGGCGGTTATAGCACTAAAATCTCCCGACATAAAAGTGACTGTGGTCGATATAAATCAAAATAGAATAGATGCTTGGAATGGGAATGTAAATACTCTACCAATATATGAGCCTGGGCTTGCCGATATAGTAAATAAAACTAGAGGTAGGAACTTGTTTTTTTCAACGGAAGTTGAAAAGGCTATAGAAGAAGCAGAATTAATTTTTATATCCGTAAACACACCGACTAAAGAAAGAGGGATTGGAAAAGGGATGGCTTCAGACTTAAAATATGTAGAATTATGCGCAAGACAAATAGCTAAAGTTTCGAAAACAGATAAGATAATTGTAGAAAAGTCGACCTTACCCGTAAGAACAGCAGAAACAATTCAAACAATTTTAAATAGTAGCGATGGGCGTGCAAACTTTCAGGTTTTATCTAATCCAGAATTTCTAGCAGAAGGAACAGCTATTAATGATTTGTTGTTTCCTGATAGAATGTTAATTGGAGCCGAAGATACTATTAAGGGGAGGGCTGCTCTCGATGCATTAGTTTCGGTCTATGAAAACTGGGTGTCAAAAGATAAAATATTAAAGACTAGTGTTTGGTCATCTGAACTTTCAAAATTAGTAGCAAATGCTTTTTTAGCTCAAAGAATCTCATCTATTAACTCTATTTCGGCTCTTTGTGAAAAGACAGGTGCTGATGTGCAAGAGATATCTAAGGCAATAGGAATGGATAGTCGTATTGGAACTAAATTTTTGAAATCATCAATTGGTTTTGGAGGAAGTTGTTTTCAAAAAGATATCTTAAATTTAGTTTATTTATCGGAATATTACGGTTTAAAAGAGGTTTCTGAGTATTGGAATCAAGTTGTTAAGTTAAATAATTATCAAAAAAACAGGTTTTCTGAAAAAATAATTACAACACTCTTTAATACAGTTAATGGAAAAAAAATAACTATTTATGGTTGGGCATTTAAAAAAGACACTAACGATAGCAGGGAGTCTGCATCAATACACATTGCGGATAATTTAATTGAAGAAGGAGCAGAAGTGTGTATTTATGACCCTAAAGTAAAAGAAAAACAAATCAAAGAAGATCTCTTGCGAATTTGGAATAACAGAGGCTTAACTAGTGATGAGAAAGCAAATAAATTAACATTGGTTAAAGTGTTTACAAATTATAAAGATGCTACTAGGGATTCACATGCCATTGCTGTCTTAACAGAATGGGATGAATTCAGAGATCATGATTGGGAAGATATATTTAATTATATGGGAAAACCAGCCTTTGTTTTTGATGGTAGAAATATTCTACAGAGTGAAATTCTTAAAAAAATAGGATTCAAGTATTATGAGATTGGAAAATAAAATAATTTTAGTAACCGGTGGCGCGGGTTTCGTAGGTAGTAATTTATGTAAGGCTCTAGTTTTAATCAAGAATACTAAAGTTTTTTCATTAGATAATTATTTTACAGGAAAAATTGAAAATCACACGAAAGGAGTTGAATATATTAAAGGAAATACTTCAGATATTATAAATTTAATAAAGTTTAATCCGGATGTTGTTTTTCACCTAGGAGAATACTCTAGAGTCGAACAAAGCTTTGGAGATATCGAAAGAGTCTGGAAATATAATACTGAAGGTATTTTTGCTGTTTTAGAATTTATTAGAAAGACAGGAGCTAAATTAGTATATGCAGGTAGTAGTACGAAATTTGGGGATAACGGAAAAGGTCAGAATGCTAGTCCATATGCATGGACAAAATCTACAAATACACAATTCGTTAAAAATTATGGAAATTGGTTTAATATTGATTTTGCAATAACATACTTTTATAATGTATATGGTAAGAATGAAATATCTGAGGGTAAATATGCAACTCTTATAGCTCTTTTTACCAAGAAGTATAAAGAAGGAGATTCTCTTACTGTAGTATCTCCTGGAACTCAGGAAAGGAATTTTACTTATATTGATGATATTGTTAGTGGATTGATTTTAGTTGGTGAAAGTGGTTCTGGTGATGGTTATGGAATCGGTTATAAGGAAGCTTATACTATTCTCGAAATAGCAAAAATGTTTGGAGGTAATATAGAAATGCTGCCTAACCGAAAAGGAAACAGAATGTCTGCCGAATTAATAACAAAAAAAACGGAGGATTTAGGTTGGGCACCTAAAGTTTCAATTAAAGAGTATATAAATAATTTAAAATTTCAACTAAAAAATTAATGGATATATTAAGTTTAATTGGAAGAGAAAAAGAACTTTTTATTGAAGATATTAATAATCATGAAAAAGAATTAAGACAAATAGTTTCTTCATCTTCTTTTTTAATTATTGGAGGTGCGGGTTCAATAGGTCAAGCAGTAGTCAAGGAAATTTTCAAAAGAAATCCTTTAAAGCTTCATGTAGTTGATATTAGTGAAAATAACCTTGTTGAAGTTGTAAGAGATTTAAGAAGTTCTTATGGATATATAGATGGAGATTTTCAAACTTTCGCTTTAGATATTGGTGCTATTGAATATGATGCTTTTATTGAATCTGATGGGAATTATCATTATGTATTGAATTTATCGGCCCTTAAACATGTGCGAAGTGAGAAAGATCCATTTACCTTAATGCGAATGATTGAAGTGAATATTTTTAATACAGAAAAGACACTAAAGCAATCTATAAATAAAGGTACTAAAAAGTATTTTTGTGTTTCTACAGATAAAGCTGCTAACCCTGTAAATATGATGGGTGCTTCTAAACGAATAATGGAAATGTTTTTAATGCGAAAAAGTAAAAGTATAGAGATTTCTACTGCACGATTTGCTAATGTTGCATTCTCCGACGGCTCGTTATTACATGGGTTTGATCAAAGGATAAAGAAAAAACAACCTATTGTTGCTCCAAATGATATTAAAAGGTATTTTGTTACACCAAAAGAATCTGGAGAATTATGTTTGATGTCTTGCATATTTGGTGAAAATAGAGATGTTTTTTTTCCAAAATTAAGTGATACACTAGATTTAATTTCATTTGCTGATATTGCTATTAAGTATCTTCGAAAAGTAGGGTATGAACCATACCTTTGTAAAGACGAAGAGGAAGCGAGAAAACTTATAGAAACACTCCCGCAGCTAGGTAAGTGGCCTTGTTTGTTTTCTTCCAGTGATACAACTGGAGAAAAAAGTTTCGAAGAGTTTTTTACAAATAAAGAAGTTTTGGATATGGTTAGTTTTAAAAACCTTGGTGTAATAAAAAATGAATTGAATTTTGATAATGAAAAGTTAGATTTCTTTACTAAAAGTATACAAAATTTTAAGAAAAATAAACTTTGGAGTAAAAAGGAATTGATTAGTCTTTTTTTTTATATGATACCGGATTTTGGACATAAAGAAACAGGAAAATATTTAGATTCAAAAATGTAATGGAAAATTTTGAAGGAGTAATAAAATACATTAAAAACTTATATGATACCCGTGATTTCATACCACTTCATGTACCTAAGTTTCTGGGGAAAGAAAAAGATTACTTAATGGAATGTATTGACACTACATTTGTGTCAAGCGTTGGGAAGTTTGTCAATCGTTTTGAATATCAAATGACACAAATCACAAAAACAAAAAGAGCAATTGCTGTAGTAAATGGCACCTCTGGGATCCAAGTTTCCTTGCGCTTGGTTGGCGTTAAATCTGGTGATGAGGTTCTAACACAGGCTCTCACATTTGTTGCCACTGCGAACGCAATAACTTATAATAATGCACATCCTGTATTTCTAGATGTTGATTTAGATACAATGGGATTATCACCTAAAGCTGTTTCAGAATTTCTAGAGAATAATGGAGAGTTGAGGGAAGATGGTTGTTATAATAAGAAAACAGGAAGAAAAATAAGTGCTTGTTTACCTATGCATACATTTGGCTTTCCGGTACATTTAGATGAGCTTATATTAGTTTGTAATACATGGAGAATACCTATAGTAGAGGATGCAGCAGAATCTCTAGGTAGTGAATATAAAGGAAGACCTACTGGAAGTTATGGGGAGTTGGGTGTGTTTTCATTTAACGGGAATAAAATTGTAACCTCCGGAGGTGGGGGTGCGATCGTTAGTAATTCAATTCCTTTAGCCGAAAGAGCAAAGTATTTAACCACAACAGCGAAACAACCCCATCCTTATGAATATTTTCATGATGAATTAGGATACAATTATAGAATGCCTAATATAAACGCTGCTTTAGCCTGTGCTCAATTAGAGCAGTTGGAAAGCTTTTTAAATGAAAAGAGAACTATTGCAAACTTATACATAGATTTTTTTAAGAATGAAGGCATTAAATTTAGAACTGAATTACCAAATACAAAAGCTAACTATTGGCTGATGTGTGTTGAATTAGAAAATAAAAAAGAACGTGATTTGTTTTTGAAATCTACAAATAATGGGCAGGTTATGACAAGGCCAATTTGGCAGTTGATGTTTAAATTACCAATGTATAAAGATTGTTTTAGAGATAATCAGAAAAATGCTTTATTTTTAGAGGAAAGAATAGTAAATATACCAAGTAGTGTTAGATAAAGAGATAGTTTTAGTCGGATATTCAGGTCACGGGTACGTAGTGGCCGAGGCTGCTAAATCATGTGGTATAAGTATAAAGTATTACTCAGATTTAAATGAGTTATATGAAAATCCATTTAGACTAGAATATTTAGGGTTTGAAAAAGATTTATCTTTTCAAGGATGGAATGATAAATATACTTTTATTCTTGGTTTGGGTGATAATAAAATAAGATTAGAAACTTTTAATTTAATAAGATCTAAAGACCTTGAGATTCTTAATGTAATTCATCATTCTGCATCTATTTCTAAAAATATAAGTCTGGGTCATGGTAATTTTATTGCAAGAAATGTTTCAATTAATCCATTGGTTGTAATTAAAGATTGCTGTATTATAAATACCGGTTCAATTATTGAACACGAATGTACTATTGGAACAGGTGTTCATATAGCTCCGGGGGCTGTATTATTAGGAAATGTAACAATAGGAGAAAGAACCTTCGTTGGAGCAAATTCTGTAATTAAGCAAGGTGTTATTATAGGGAAAGATGTTATTATAGGAGCAGGTTCAATTGTTTTAAATGATATTCAAGACGGTAAAAAAGTAGTTGGTAATCCATCAAGAGAAATATGAGAAAAAATGTAATTATAATTGCTGAAGCTGGTGTTAATCACAATGGTGATATTAATTTAGCTAAAAAACTAATAGATGTAGCCGTTGACGCAGGCGTTGATTATGTTAAATTTCAAACATTTAAAGCTAATAAAATAGTTACAAAAAAAGCTCAGAGAGCACATTATCAGAATAAGAATACGGAAAATTTAGACAGTCAGTTTGAAATGCTTAAAAAACTGGAACTATCAGAAGATAATCACCATATATTAATTGATTATTGTAATAATAAAAAGATTAAATTTTTATCTACCGGTTTTGATTTTGATAGCCTACACTTTTTAAAGGATATAGGAATTAATCTTGCTAAGATTCCTTCAGGTGAAATTACAAATTTACCATATTTAAGAAAGGTTGCAGAATTATTTACTACCGTTATATTGTCTACTGGTATGGCTAATATGATTGAAGTACAGCAAGCTTCAAATATATTGATAAGCAATGGGGTAAAAAAAGAAAATTTAATAGTATTGCATTGTAATACTGAATACCCTACTCCTATGGAAGATGTCAATTTAAAAGCAATGTTGCATATAAAGAAAAGTTTAGGAGTTGAAGTAGGTTATTCTGATCACACCTCGGGAATAGAAGTCTCAATTGCTGCTGTAGCACTCGGAGGAATTGTTATAGAAAAACATTTCACTTTGGATAGAAATCTTCCTGGACCTGACCATAAGGCATCATTAGAGCCAAATGAATTAAAACTAATGGTGTCCTCAATAAGGAATATTGAGAAGGCTTTATCGGGTACAGGAATTAAATCTCCATCTAAATCAGAGTTGAAAAATAAAATAATAATAAGAAAGAGTATAGTTGCAATACAACCAATTAAGAAAGGAGATTTTTTTTCTGAATTTAATTTAGGAATTAAAAGGCCTGGTTCAGGAATGTCTCCTATGAAGTGGGATGATGTAATCGGTGAAAAATCTAGTAAGGATTTTAATATTGATGATTTAATTTAGGTATGAAGAAAATATGTGTAGTTACTGGTACTAGAGCGGAATACGGCCTCTTATATTGGGTAATGAAATCAATTGAAAAAGATAAGGAATTAGAACTTCAACTTATTGTGACAGGGATGCATTTATCTACTGAGTTTGGCTTGACTTATAGACAAATCGAAGAAGATGGTTTCTTAATAAATAAAAAGATTGAAATTCTATTATCATCAGACACATCTATTGGCATCTCTAAAAGTATGGGATTGGCTATGATTTCATTTTCAGAAGCTTTTCAAGAATTAAAACCAGATTTAGTTTTAGTACTTGGTGATAGATTTGAGATATTTTCAGCTGTCTCAGCCGCTATGATAAGCCGAATTCCAATAGTACATTGCCACGGAGGTGAGTCCACAGAAGGTCTAATAGATGAGTCTATACGTCATGCTATAACAAAGATGTCTCATATTCATTTCTGCTCAACTAATGAATATCGAAATAGAATAATTCAATTAGGAGAGTCGCCTAAATCAGTATTTAATGTAGGTGCTTTAGGAATAGAGAATATTAACAAATTGAAATTATTTTCAAAGGGAGATTTTGAAAAATCAATTTCGTTTAAACTTGATAAGAAATACAGTTTTTTAGTTACGTTTCATCCTGTCACTCTTGAAAGTTCTACAGCAGAAGAACAAATAGATCAGCTATTAAAAGCAATTGATAACATTCAGAATTGTAATATTATATTTACAAAATCTAATTCGGATACAGATGGTCGAATTATCAATCAGAAAATAGATAGTTATGTTAAAAATAATCTAGATAAATCTATATGTTTTACTTCTTTAGGGCAGTTAAGATATTTGTCCGCTTTAAAATATGTTGATTGTGTTATAGGAAATTCATCTAGTGGTCTTATTGAGGTTCCGAGTTTTAAAATAGCAACAGTAAACATTGGAGATAGACAAAGAGGGAGAATTATAGCAAAAAGTGTTATACAATCTGATCCAACATGTAAAAATATAGAAGAATCAATTAGAAAGGCAATATCTGTAAATTTTAAAGCCGATGTATTATTAAATGTTGATAACCCATATGGAAAAGGTAATTCCTCAGAAAGAATAATTGATGTTCTTAAAGAGACTATCTTAGATAATATTCTAAAAAAAAGATTTTATGACCTATAATAAAATTAAAATATTATTCATTGGTACAGTACATTTTTCATACAAATCACTGGAAGTTTTAATAGAAAACAACTTTGAGATTGTAGGCTTGATAACAAAAGAAAGTTCAAATTTTAATTCAGATTTTTATGATTTAAAACCACTAGCCCGTGAGAATAATATACCTATTCTTTACAAGAAAAAGAACAATAACGATGAAATAACATCATTTATTAATACTAGAAATCCAGATATAATATATTGCTTTGGATGGTCTCATATTTTGCCAAATAGTATTTTATCTATACCTCCTCTTGGTGTTGTTGGATTTCATCCAGCAGAGTTACCGAATAATAGAGGGAGACATCCAATTATTTGGGCTTTATTTTTAGGTTTAAGAGAAACTGCAAGTACTTTTTTTATGATGGATGAAGGAGCTGATACGGGTGATATAATTTCTCAAAAAAAAATTAAAATTAATAATGATGATGCATCTTCTCTTTATAAAAAGATTATAAGGGTAGGTTTAAATCAAATTTTATCATTTACAAATGATCTTGATAGAAATAATGGAGTAATAAAAAAAATAGCGCAATATAAAGATAAAGGAAATTCATGGAGAAAGAGAGGTAAGAATGATGGTAAAATCGATTTCAGAATGTCTACTGATGCTATATCTAATTTAGTAAAAGCCTTAAGTCATCCATATATAGGTGCACATATTGAGTATTTGGAAGAAGATATTAAAATATGGAAAATAAAAAAAGAAAGCTCTTTACATAAAAATTATGAGCCAGGAAAAATTATTGAAGTTGAAGGAGAAGAAATTGTCATAAAAACATATGATGGGGCGATTAGAATTCTAGAACATAGCTTTGAGAAATTACCAATAAAAGGAGATTATTTATGAAAAATATAATTGTAATATCTGCTCATCCTGATGACGAAATTTTAGGTTGTGGAGGAACTCTTATTAAACATCGTGAAAATGGAGATCAAATAGATTGGTTAATCACAACAAATATTAGTGAAAAACAAGGTTTTTCTAAAGATATAGTTAAAAGTAGACAACAAGAGATAATTGACGTTTCTGAAAAATTAAATATCAATAAAATACATAAGTTAGATTATCCAACGATGTGTCTTAGTGACGAGTCTTTATTAACGATGATACCAGAAGTGAGCCAGGTTTTTAACGAAGTTCAACCAGAAATCATTTACATACTAAATAGATCAGATGCACATTCTGATCATTTAATTACTTTTAAAGCTATAATGGCTTGTACCAAATCTTTTAGATACCCTTTTATTAAAAGAGTTTTAATGTATGAATGTATTTCCGAAACTGAATTTGGAGCAGCACTTCCAGAGAATCATTTTTTACCGACTTATTTTGTAGATATTAGCCCCTATTTTAAAGAGAAATTAGAGATAATGGCTATTTATGATTCGGAATTAGGACAGCATCCATTTCCTAGGTCAAATAGAAATATTGAAGCTCTGGCGACTTTTAGAGGAGCTTCAGTTGGGGTTGAGTATGCCGAAGCCTACCAAATGTTAAAATACATAGATAAATAAATTTAGCATTAATTAAATATTTGAAACTAAATACATGAGAAATTATACTAATCACCTAATCATTTCTAAAAGTAGTATCAGAGAAGCTTTAACTCAATTAAATAAATTAGCTAAAGATGCTATTTTGTTTATAGTGACTGAAGAGGGTGTTCTAATTGGTTCTCTTACTGATGGAGATGTAAGGAGAGGTTTGTTAAAAGGAGTTTCTATAGACAATAATGTAAATTTAATTATACAACCTAATCCTCGATTTATTAAAAAAGGAGAACGAGATCTTAAAAAAGTTATTAAATATAGGGATGAGAATTTCAAAGTTTTACCTGTCATAAATCATGAGAATAAAGTTGTTAATGTGATTAATTTTAGATTTCTACGATCTTATTTACCGGTTGACGTAGTTGTGATGGCAGGAGGTAGAGGAACCCGTTTACATCCTTTAACAGATGCTATTCCGAAACCTTTATTAAAGGTTGGAAGCAAGCCTATTATGGAACATAATGTTGATAGATTAGCATTATACGGGATTGATGATTTTTGGTTTTCTGTTAAATATTTAGGAGAACAAATTGAAAGTTATTTTGGAAATGGGAAAGAAAAAAATTTAAATATAGATTATGTTTGGGAAAATGAACCTTTAGGCACTATAGGTTCTGTCTCTAAAATTAAAAATTTCAAGCATGATCATGTGTTGGTAACAAATTCAGATATTTTAACTAATTTAGATTATGAAGCCTTTTATTTAGATTTTGTTAATAAAGATGCTGATTTTGCAGTCGCTACAATACCATATAATGTACATATTCCCTATGCTGTATTAGAAACAAAAGATAGTCAAATTATAGACTTTAAAGAGAAGCCAGACTATACATATTATTCTAATGGAGGAATTTATTTAATTAAGCGTGATATACTAAGCTATATACCTAAAGACACCTTCTTCAATGCAACAGATTTAATGGAAAGATTAATTAAAGAAAACAAAAATGTCATATCCTATCCATTGACAGGGTATTGGTTAGATGTTGGTAAACACGAAGATTTTGCAAAAGCTCAACTAGATATAGTTAATATTAAGTTTTAATGAATATATTAATAACAATTTGTGCACGTGGAGGTTCCAAGGGGGTTCCAGGTAAGAACATCAAGGTTATAGCGGGTAGACCTCTTATAGAATACACTATCGTTATTGCTAAACGATTAGCAAAGAAATATAAAGCAAAAATAGCACTTTCAACTGATGATGAGTTAATAAAAACTACTGCAAAAAAAATAGGTATTTTTACGGGGTATATTAGGCCTCCTTTTTTAGCTACTGATAGTGCTGGTAAAATGGATACTATAAAAGACTTATTATTTTATGAAGAATCTTTAATAAAAGGAAAATATGACTACATTTTGGATCTTGATGTAACCTCTCCCTTACGAAATTTGGAAGATCTTGAAAAAGCATTTCAAATCTTAGAGAGTAATGCCGCAGCCTTAAATTTATTTTCCGTGAATGATGCGGCAAGAAATCCATATTTTAATATGGTTGAAGAAAGTAGTCAAGGTTTTTATTCATTAGTTAAAACTAATATTAACGGAAGTATAATGACGCGACAATCTGCACCGAAAGTTTTTGATTTAAATGCCTCTTTTTATTGGTATAGAAGAGTGTTTTTTGATAAGGACATTAAATCAACAATAACAGATAGATCATTAATTTATAAAATGAATCATATTTGTTTTGATCTAGATCATCCAATAGATTTTTTGTTCATGGAATATTTATTAGAAAATAATAAATTAGATTTTGAGTTATGAATGTATTGATAATTGGATTAGGGTCGATTGCAAAAAAGCATATTAATGCGTTGCTAAGTTTGTCTAAAGATTTTAAAATTTTTGCATTAAGATCTTCACTTGATGCTGAAAAATTCGAAAATGTGATTAATATTTTTGATTTAGACGATGAATCTTTGACTTTTAATTTTGCTATAATATCAAACCCAACCCATTTGCATTATCATTATATTAAATTATTAAGTAAAAAAGAAATTCCTCTTTTTATAGAAAAGCCAGCAGTTCATTCATTAGATAAAGTAGATGACTTATTACTTTTAGTTTCGCAAAAAAAGCTTATCACCTATGTGGCTTGTAATTTGAGATTTCATCCTTGCTTATTGTTTTTGAGAAAGAAACTAACTTATGACAAGCTAAGAATAAATGAAGTTAATGTTTATTGCGGGTCTTATTTGCCAGATTGGCGACCTGGTAAGGATTTTAGAAAAATTTACAGTGCTAACTCTGCAATGGGTGGAGGTGTTCACTTAGACCTTTTTCATGAATTAGATTATGTTACATGGTTGTTTGGATTTCCTAATTCGAGTCATTCCATTATTAGAAATGTTTCTTCTTTAGCAATTGATGCTGCTGATTATGCAAATTATATTTTGCAATATGAAGCGTTTACTTTAAGTGTTGTTCTTAATTATTACAGAAGAAAACCTAAAAGGGAAATTGAGATTGTTTTTGAA
>Ga0075446_10000889_pt1 | contig 12110 bp, 12 predicted proteins | sample CoawatmetaG05DNA_FD_71590 | JGI IMG/M metagenome (GOLD analysis project Ga0075446, IMG submission 71590) | Marine microbial communities from the West Antarctic Peninsula - Coastal water metaG058-DNA | ecosystem: Environmental > Aquatic > Marine > Coastal | place: Atlantic Ocean: West Antarctic... | reverse complement strand
TCCATTGCCCCCCCTGCGACGACCGGAATCGAACCAGGGGTTTTGCGGGCAGAGAGCGATAGCCCCAACCACTCGGCCACAAATCATTAGGGTTTGATTGCAGTGAACATCCTGACACTTAACAAGTTGACGGTGTATATATCCACCGAACCGCAATCCAAATCGTAAAGCACGGATTCAAATTGACGCCATGGTACCAGATGTGTATTTGTGTAAATAAATAGCGGTACAGATTTAATGTCCAGCTCTGTAAGGTTCGTAAACAATCTACGGTTCGTGGTGTCCGATAATACTCTCCGACGCTAATAAGAACTAGATTTTTAGCCGGTTTGTTGCGACGCTCGGCGCGCATAGAGACAATTCAACGCGCTCTACAAGCGCCGCCACAAAAATCGAGCCCGGGCAGTTTTGGTACCGGTGGTGTTGACTAATATTTAGTATTATGGGTGCCGCGGCACCTATAATACTAATTAGTACGGCCAAATTAGTCATACTAATTTGTACCAGGGATCCCGCGGGATCTATAATACTAACTATCACTCAACTATTATCGGTACTAATTTAGTACTACTAATTCGCTAGTACTAACATTTGACTGAATTTGGGGTTAGTGCGTAGTGTGACACTTTCTGATGTGCTCCGTGTCTCGGAGCGAGGGGAAGGGAGAGGGCTGGGAGATAACAACGGCGAGCGCAAGTATTAAAGCGCAGCCCGCCGTGCGGAATGCTGCGCAGAGAGCTGCATGCATACGAGCCGCGCTGCGCCTCGCCGGTGTTTGAGAGACAGTACTGCGTGCGCACGTCCGACAAGTTCGGCCGGGCGCACTGGGACGACCAGATTTCGCGCACAACGGACGCGTCCAGACGACACACTCTGGCGGCGACGTGTGCCCGAATTGACGTTCTCACCGCGCATGCCATCGAGCTGGCTCGTGAGCTGGCACACGGCGAGACGCCGCGGCGCCGCGGGCGTGCGCGCCCCCCGCACGCCCAGGACCACGCGGACCTGCTCTCACACTTGAGGAGACTACTGTTGCATACACACGCGTACTCAGACGCGCGCAACGACCCGGCGCTGCGGCAGCAGCTTGGACACTTGCGGGTACGGGCGCGCGCGGAAGGCGGCGGCGAATTGCTGTCGGAACTCGTGCAGGCGCTCAAGGAGCGCGAGCAAGCGCACACGGCGCTGGCGATGCCTGTGGACGCCACAGGCTCGTCTGACAGCCCGGCGTCTGACAGCAGCAACCCATGGATTTTGCCAGTGAACCCCGCGACCGAAAACGAAAATTTCACGTACCTACCAGAGCTTTTACCACGACCTCCAGTTAGCACGGAAAATCGCTAGTCAAAATCAGTCTATTGTGGATTAAGTTTTTATTGAATAAACGCAAAGTCGTGCAAACACGCGCCTACGGGCCCGCCGCCGCCGCGGGCTTCGAGGGCGATGCGATCTGCGAGAACGTCACCACGATATGGTGGGGGTTTTCCGCCGTGTGCTCCTTGTTTCTGAGACTGTGCTGCATGTTCATGTCCTTGAGACGACTCTGGAAATCGGCATCGCCAGACAACTCGACTTCGCACATGTACCGCGCGCCTTCGCCGTACTGTGTGATGCGCGCCACGGCCCCCTTGAGGCCCACGTATTCACGCATCTTCGAGCTCAGAGTGTGCAGCTCGACCACGTCGCCCGGGCACACGTTCTTGTACGAGAGACACACTCTGGGCGGAGATGCTGAGGCCAGGATCCTCGCGAGTTGCTTGACCTCTTTCAAGAAGTTCGCTGCATGGCGTACAGCGAGCTCGCCGCCCTGCGCGAAGTTTATATCTGCAGACGACAGCGCGAGTGCCGCTTCGAACAGTGCCGTCCGCATCTTCGCGTGTGCGTCCACTTGCTCGGTCACCATTCCGCGTGTGTCCCGCTTCGCCACTGCGGACGCGGCGATGTCGAACGACTTCCTAGAAGCCGCTTTGCTGTTCGCTGCCGCGGCACTGCGTGCCGCCTCGACGACCGTCGGTTTCGGCGCGGGCGCCGAACGCGGCGGCAGCGAGTGCGGCCCTGAGGCCGCCAGCAGCGCTGCCGCGTCCGCCGGCAGATTCAGCAGGTCCGCGGGCATCGTCAACGGCACACCGCAGAACGACAATGGAGCTCTCCCGGCCGCCTTCAGGCTCTCGAGCTCCTTCTCTAGCGCGTGGTTCCACCACGTTCCCGCCTTATTCGCCGCCGCCAACATGTGTGGCATGTCAGAGGGCGGAGCGATCTGGAGCATCGCCTTAAAGTGTCGCGCGTATATGGTGTGGAAGACCTGCGGGTGGAACGGGCGAGAGCGGATGTTGTGCGCAGTGGGCGCGACGTCGCCGTGGAATGCGAGCTTGTCCACGACACACACGACGTACCGGGGCACTAACTGCGCAGGGGTTGAGGCGATGCACATTTTCTCGGAGGGGTCCTGCGCCATGAAGATGCGTTTGTTGTCGCGGTCGTAGCCGAAGTTTTTATCAGCGCGGGCCCCGATCACCACACGGTCGGCCCCGTAGACCTCGGACACGATGAAGTACTGGCTGCCGTTTCTGGAGGGCGGCGAATACGCCAACGCTTCCAAGTATTGTTGGGTCGTGTATATGCCGTAGCCGTGCGCATGACGGTCTCCGATTTCGAATCCATGCTCCGCGATCAGGTCGACACTGTCCTTATCGGTGCCGTGATACGACCAAAAAAAATCCTCGCTCAGTCCGTGTAGCTCTCTGAACGCCCGGCTGGCAGCGTCTAGTTTCGGGTTCTCGAGCCGCCAAACGCCTCCCAAATACATGTCGTAAGTGGACTCGATGTGCTGCGTCGCTTTCCTCGAGGTGTCCGGCTGTGCACTCTCGCGTGGTATTTTAGCAACCTCACGTAGTACCATGAGCAGCTCCGCTTCGCAGCCATCGACTGCGCCTTGTAAGCCATTGGACCCGGAGTCGAACACCATGATCTGGTTGTTTTTCGAGTTCCTTTCTTTCCTGGGCACCTTTAACAGCGTCTTGCGCTCTGCGGCGGGGAGAGGCATCGGGGGACCGCGCTTCGCGCCGAGACACCGCTGCACGGCCGCGGCGCTTTTCGCGACCGTGTCCGACGTGGCGGTAGTAGCGGACAGGGACAGGCCGTCGGTAGCGGACATGTTGTCCGACGTGGCGGTAGTAGCGGACAGGGACAGGTTGTCGGTAGCGGACATGTCAGCTGCGGTGTTGTTGTTGCGCCGCCACAGCGCGTCTTTAATATTGCTGGGGCGCGCAGTTCGCGTGGCCGTGCGGGGCGCGTAGCGTGGCGCCGCGTCAGCCCGGGAAAAACGGAAAGTAAAAAAACGGAAAACAACGGCGTCGGCGTATATACCGCCGCCGTCGGCGCGCGGAATGTGGCTCCTCGTCTTCGCGGCCATCGCGCAGGGCGCGTTGGTTGGCGAGCGAGTCCTCAACCGCGTGGTCAAGATCGTCGTGCCGTGCACGCGCACGCCGACGAAGGCGCTGGCCGACAAGATGGTGATCGGGGCCTTTTTCTCGCACATCTTCAGCGCCGTGTTCGCGCTGCTCGGGATGGTGGCGCAGGCGCACGTGCTGCTCGTGCAGAACGCGGCGATCGTCGCGGGGGTGGTGGTGCTCACGGGCATCCTCGCGCTGATGTCAGACAGCTCCGGCATCATCTACGTCGCCGTCTACAACACGTATAATTCCGGCCTCGGCTTCCTCATCAACACGGGGTTCATCGTGCCGCTGCGAATCGCCGACGCGGTGCTCGGCGGGCTGCTGCCGCTGTACAACGTCGCGATATTCCTCGCCAAGAACTTCATGAAAACGATTGTATATCCGCTGGTGCAGCTCAACGTCGAGCAGCTGCCCGCGCTCGTGCAGAACACGGGCTTCTTCTTCAGCGCGTGCGCGATCTCCGTCGTCGGGCTCGGGACGAGCGTGGTCGACTGCATGGGCGTGAGCAGCGTGGAGCGGCTGATGTGGACTGCGACGGAGCGCGCGGCGCGCGTGGTGGGTGTGCGTCGGCTGCGTGCGTGCTTGCTTGATGCTGTTTTGCGGCGTCCCACTTGCACGAATCCTAAGCCCAGTCAGATATTAGTGGCAGCGACTTGGTGGTACTAAATCGGTATTGATAATTGTTGACCAATAGTTAGTGGTCGGAATGTCGTGACATTCCGAGTACAAATTAGTATAACTAATTTGGTCGTACTAATTTGTATTCGGGTGCCGCGGCACCTCGAATACTAAATATTAGTCAACACTGCCAGTACTAACACTGCCCGGGCTCGAGGGGGTCGTCGAGACTGACCACCCGTGCGCGCAGGAGACCCCCTACGTCGCTGAGCAGCTCCAGTGCTTCGCGAACACGAACTACATGCAGCTCGACCTGATGACGCCGGGGCTGTACATGCGCGGCGCGCTCCGCGCCGCGCTCACGATCGCGACGAGCTCGTGTCCCGCCGCGGGCTCGACGCTCGAGCTCGTGCTGTACCCCGTGCTGGACTACAACTTCTACAAGGCGCTGCACAGCGCGGCGAACGCGGCGGTACACCTGCTGGTCGGGCTACCGATCATCACGTTCCACCGGTACGGCTCGCTTGCCTCGCGCCTCGCTCTCCGCGCTCGCCGGCGCTGCGCACGCGCTCCTCGTGGCCACACACCGCGCTCGCCGGCGCTGCGCACGCGCTCCTCGTGACCACACACCGCGCTCGCCGTGACCACACACAAGCGCAGCTGCCAGGCCGCCGCCGACGCCGCCTTCGGGCCCACCGAGGCCGCCGTGATGTGCATCCCCGACTGGACGCCGTTCTTCAACATGGTCTGCACGTTTGCGCGCGCGCTCGGCGACCTCGGCGACAACTGGCTCAACGTCGCGCTCCTCATCGTCGAGAGCACCGTTGCGGGGCAGGCCGCCGTTGGCTGCGCGGCGCCGACGCGCGTCGGCAGCGTGTGGACGGACGTGAGCGGCGTCTTCGCGGCGCGCGAGAACCTGCGCGTGGTGGGGCTCACGCCGGGGATGTACGCTGTGACCGACGGCCGCTCGGCCGCCTACTTTGCGCTGACCGGCGGCGCGCGGCTGCGCTTCGCGCTCGAGAACTGGCCGTTCAGAGTCGAGACGAAGTACGGCATCGCCGCCGTGCAGTACGCCGAAGGGCAAGACGTCGACGCCGCGGGCGACGAGACGACCGGGATGTTCGGCTGCGAATGCGCGGACTCGCCGCAGGGCCTCGTGCTCTCGTGCGCGAGCGTGCCGTACCAGGAGCACACCGGCGACGCGGCCTCGACGACCGTGCACCCGATGCGCTGGGACCGCGCAGCGGCGCCGCGCGGGCTGATGTGCAAGGAGGTGACGGTGCAGGTCTGTTGTTTCCTGTGTGTGAGCGGGAGGCAAAGAGGAGAGCGAGAGAGTGCCACACGGCGGTTGCTGACCCCAGGCGACCCACACAGGTCATGTCCCTGCGCTTCTCGCGCCGCCGCTTCTCGCAGACGCTCGGCGGCACGGACGTGCCGGCGGGCGACCCGCACGGCACGGCGCAGGGCCCGCGCACGTACCTCTCGAACACGGCGGACGCGGCGGTGTACGTGTACCCGCGGTGCGACCTGATCGCGGGCGGCAAGACGGACGCCAAGTGCCTGCCGGGCAGCGCCTTCAACTGCTTCCCGTGGTGCATGGGGCTGCACGTGGCCGGGCGCAAGAACCAGCAGATCGTGCTGTACGCGCAGGACACGTGGGAGAACAACGTCAACGTCGCGAAGACCGACTGCGCGATCGACGCGGACGAGGCACTCCCTCGCTCTCCTCTTTGCCTCTCTCGCTCCTCTCCCGCTCTGCTACCAAGCCCTGACGCCCCAACGCAACGCAGGTCCAGTGTCTCAGCGGCGAGCCGGACGTGAAGGAGCGCTCGCTCTTCGAGGAGTTTGCCGCCGCGCTCGGGCCCGTCTTCGTGGCGGCGCGCGGCGCGAAGCCCACCTCGACCTCGGCGGCCTTCGACCAGACGCTCGTCGCGCAGTGCGACTTCGCGTGGGCGCGGTGCCGGCAGGTGCGTCGTGCATGCCACTGCTTCTTTGCACCGCTCGCTTCTTGGTGTGCCTGTGGTGTGCCCTGGCTAACCGCACGCGGCCGGCAGCACGACGATGTCTCGACCTGGGTCCCCAGCAACCCCCTCAACCGCTCGGGCGTCACCTACGCGGGCCCGACGCCGACCGTGCGCCTCGCCGAGCAGCCCTTCCTCGTCGCCGGCGACACGTACCTGTACCGTCAGAACGGCAGGATCACCGTGGCCCGGCTCACGACCGCGGGCAGCTCCGAGTATCTCGTGGCGCGCGACCGCCTGCAGATCGACAGCAACGTCCACACGCAGGACATCGCGGACTGCGAGGTGCGCGCGGGGGAGCAGGCCGACGCGTGCTACAACGCGGCGGCGCGCGAGAACAAGGTGGTGCTGCCCACGGGCTACCAGTTCTGGGACTCGGAGTACAGCACGGTGGCCGCCTCCGAGTGGGGCGTGCACTGGGCGGACGTGTCGGAGCTCTCGGTGCTGACCGGGACCTGGGAGATCTGCGGGGCGACGGGGCGCCTGGCCGTGCAGATCACGAGCGCGTACGGTACGTGTGCTGCGGGTGCTGCTGTGCTGCGGTGCTGTGGTGCTGCGGTGATGCGGGGGCTGACCGGAGAGAGAGCGAGCTGACGTCTCGCGCCAAACAGGCCGCGCCCGCGTCTGGACGCTCAAGACGGCGCGCGCGAGCCACGTCATGGGCGTCGCGGCCGACGCCGAGCGCTCGAGCTCGTTCATGGTCGTGCCCGAGTGGCTCGCGAGCGGGGCCGAGTGCGACGTGCTTGTCAACATGTTCGTCGTGGGCATCGAGTACCTCAACCGCAACAACCTCCTCCTCACCACGCAGGCGTGTGCGCCGCGCGACATGAACCTCGCCACGGGCCGCGTGGACGCCGAAAAGTGCGAGTATCGCTACTACTTCGTGCACCCCAACCTCGCGAACTGCGTCGACGACAACCAGGAGAGCGACGAAGCGATCTTCTCGTGCTGGCGCGCAGACAGCCTCGGCATGTTCGTCGACGAGCCCGACGCCCTCGGCGTCGTGTCGCAGCCGAACCGCATGTGTCCGGAGCTGCAGCGCATGCCGCAGATGGGCTCGATGCTCGCGGAGCTTGCCGTGGCCTCCACGCTCGTGCTGCGCCTGTTCTCCAACATGGTCTGCACACTGCCCGCGGCCGCAGCCACGGGCGGCGTCGTCTCGCTCTTCATGCCGCACGAGAAGCTCGCGTTCCACTCGGTGCTCGACTCCGAGGGCGGCCAGCTCGTCGAGTTCGAGGACATCTTGTTCGCGGTCGGGCTCAGCCATCACCACATGTGGAACTCGCTGGGTATCTGATGCTGCCGCGCGCGCGCTCCTCTCTGCCTGTCTCTCTCTCTGCACGCATGCGCTGCCGGGCCCGCGCGAAGTGACGAGCCCTGGCACCCCCACAGGCAAGCTCTCCGAGCTCCTCCGCGGCGCCAGCGGCCACGCCGTCATCGAGGGCGTGCTCATCGGGACGCAGAAGGTGCTCGAGCACATGGAGGGCGTCGCCGACTTCGAGAGCCATGCCCTCGCCATGTTCATGCGCGCCGCCGCCTTCGGCGGGCCCGCCAAGGAGGGCGCGGCGGAGCTCGCGGCCGCGGCCACAACGAGCCCGACGGGCGAGCTCCCGGAGTCCGTCAGCTCGCTGCGGCAGATGTTCGTCACGCTGACGAGCACGACCAATCTCTCTTTCAAGTGCGTGCGCAAGGCGCTCATGAAGATGGTCAAGGCGGCGGCAAAAAAGGCCGCCGAGGCGGCGCGCGCCGCCTCCGCCAAGGGCTTCTACAAGGCGCAGGCCGCGAGCGCGCAGCGCGCGTACGACCAGGCCGTCAAGAAGTTCGCCGACATGGCCGAGGAGCGCGCCAAGAAGAAGATCGCGACGAAGGCCAGGAAGGACCTGCTCAAGGAGGAGGCCCTCGAGAAGGCGGCCGAAAACGCGCAGAAAAAGACGCTGAGCGACGCGCTGGAAAGGGTGCAGAACAGGGCGATCGATGCCGCCAGTAAAGAGGCGGTGGGCGTCTCGCGCCGGGCCGGGAGCATCGTCGGCCTGGGCCTCCTGCAGTCGCTCGTCGGCGACCTGCAGCACGACGTCGTTGCACTGTGGCTCGACGCGATGCGCACACAGTGCGACGGGCTCGCGCAGGTCATCGGCAGCACCAACCCCGTCGCGCAGCTCGTCAAGCAGGCGTGCCTGTTGGGACCGGAGGGCCTCGAGGGCATGCTCGCCGTGCTCGTCGTGCTCGTCGTGGACTACCCCGCCATGGACTGCGTGTGCAAGCTGCCGGAGGGCCAGACGGTACGTGCTCGCTCCCGGCTTGCGTGTATGCAAACTCGCTCCCGGCTTGGCTGCTCCCGGCGTGCATGCATGCACACCGCGGCAGCGAGAGTCTAAGCGCACGCGCATATACTGGCGAGGCAAAGGGCATGTGCAACACCGCGTCTGCGTCAGCGGCGAGCTGACGTGCACCGAACAGGACTCGAACGACGTCATCCGCGAAATATGTCTCGACGGGATGCTTCCCGTGGACTACGAGGCGTGGACGAAGCGCCTCATACGCAGCGACGCGGACGGGCAGCAGAGCATGTGCTTCCAGAGCATGGACACGGCCAACCAGCGCCTGCTCACCGCGTTCGACCGCTTCCAGTCGCGCCTTTTCAAGGCGACGCAGGTCGTGGAGAGCACGCTGGACTACCTCACGGCGGCGTTCAAGGTGGCCGGCGCCTCTGCTCTACTCGCGTGCTTGTGCGCGCGTGTGTGCTGCTGCCCCTGACAAGTCCCAACACGCTACACAGTGCGCGCGTGTGTGCTGCTGCCCCTGACATCTCCCAACACGCTACACAGGACGACGCCGGCGACTGCGAGGACCTCTACGGCTCCGCGTACGTCATGACGATCATGCCCGAGCCCGTGGACTACTTCATGCGCTGCGCGAGCACCTTCGACTGCCGCGCGCGCTGCCTCGACACACACGAGGCATTCGAGGACGCGCTCGCGGTCGTCAAGCGCAGCGGCCGCGAGCCGACGTACACGCAGCAGACGCCCGTCGTCGTGCAGAGCAAGTACTTCAGCTCGTACGACATCGACGCCGGGCGCCACCGCCCGCCGTTCGCGGTGCACCGCGTGCACGAGCTCGCGCCCGCGGTGTGCCGGGCCGCCGTCTGCGGCAACGCCGGCTCCCGCCACAGCAAGTGCCTCGCCGCGGTCGGGCTCGACACCAGCGACCACCACGCGCCCTCGGTGGCGATCGCGTACTTCTGCGTGCCGCTCGACGTCGCGCAGTTCGTCACTGTCTACCGCGGGCTGCCCTTCAAAGCGGGCACGCGCGAGTACGCGCTCGCGACCGGCGCGGAGCTCCTCGGCACACACCTGCTCACGACGGCGCGCGTCGCGGAGACTGTGCCCCGGCGCGAGCTGCTGCTCACGCTGAGCCGCAACGACGGCGTGTGGGGCCTAGACGTGCTCGAGCCGGCGCCGGTGCGCTTGTCTCCTCTGCGCATCCATGTCCGCATGCGTGTATAGCGAGCGCCGACTCGAAGCGCAGACCCGCGCATCCATGTCCGCATGCGTGTATAGCGAGCGCCGACTCGAAGCGCAGACCCGCGCATGCATGCCCTGCATGCGTGTGCAGCGAGCGCCGACTCGAAGCGCAGACCCGCGCATCCATGTCCTGCATGCGTGTGTAGCGAGCGCTAACGCGAGGGCCCCTGCAGACCCGCGCCCGCTTCCGCATCTTCGCCTCCGAGCCCTGGGACGCCGCGCTCTACGACCCGGCCCGCCGCCCGCTGCACACCGTCGACAAGGTGTGGGTCGTCGCGGACCACGCGCTCGCCTACGTGTACGTCGCCGGCGCGCGCAACGTCGCGAAAGGCACTCTCGGCAACGTCGTCGGCGGGCCTGTCATGTTCGCCGCAGAGCGTGCGTGCGTGCGCCTCACCGTCCCCACTGACACGCCCGGCTTCGCCGAGGCGGTCGTGGTGCCCGACGACTGCGCGCTCTACCTCGACGTCGTGTTGCCCGCGCACCACACGAACGTGTGCGTGGCGACCGAGGACAAGGCGTGTGGAACCATCATGCAACTCCCCCTCCGCGACCGCGGCGAGGTGCGCGTCGCCACCTTCGACGCCGCGGCCGGAACGTACGCCACGCGCGCGGTGCCCGCGCTCACGCGCCGCGGCCGCGCGCTCGCCACTGCGCTCGCGCTCGACGACCGCCTCCCGCTGTACCTCACGCGCAGCGGCGACCTCGCGCGCTCGCAGCGCCATATCTCGAGCACCGCGTTCACCACCGTCGCCGCCGCCGTCGTCTTCGTGGCCGGTGCCGGGCAGCAGGCATGGATCCAGAACGTGCGCGTCTCCGTCGGCGACGCCGGCGAGTACACCGGCGTGCGCACGCTGTCGGCGCCCGTAGTGCACGCCGTGACTGTCGTCGTGAACTGCAGCACCGACAACTGCATCGGCTGTCTCCCCAACGTGCGCAGCGGCGGCCTGCCGAGCGCCGAGCTACTCACGCTGCAGAGCAAGTGCATGGCCGCGCAGCAGTGCGCGGTCGCGCGCTGCGTGGGCACGACCGTGAACATGCGCAAGCCGCTGTGCAACATCGGGAAGGTATTGACTGTGCCTTTGCTCGCATTTGCTCCCGCCCCCGCACGCTTGCGACGCTGAGACAAACAACCCCACAGGTCGTCGCCCGCTCCCTCGACGCCGTGCGCGTCGGCACAGGCGGCGTGTGGCTCGGGATCTCTCGCACTATCATCCTCATCGTCGAGCTCAGCGCGCAACGCCGCAAGGTGTACGAGCTCGACGCGCACGAGGAGGTCTTCAACGCCGCCGTGTGCAACGTCAAGGACGCCGTCGTCGAGACCGTCGCCACCGTCACCTCTGTGCTCGGCATGCTCTCCTACGAGCTACAGCCCGCCATCGGCACCGGAACGCGCAGCGCAAAGACAGATCCCCGCTTCCACGCGCGCTCCGTGATGGTTCTCGCCGCCGCCACTAACTTCGTGTCCTCGCTCTTCATGGCCCCGCTATACTCCGTCCTCGCCATGCAGAAGACCGTGACCTGCATCGCCAACGACGTCGTGCTCATCGCATCCAACATTGCCGACCCCGACAGCGAGCCGGGCTTCGTGCTCGGCTCGCATGCCCAGAGCGCCGCTACCGACAAGACCGTCGGCATGTGTCTCTCGCTCCAGATGGGCGAGGCCCTGCGCGAGGTCAGCACGAGCGGCGGCGGCCTCGGCGAAGAGGTCGGCCTCATCATCTCGTACGTCCCACCCCCCTCGCCCGGCGCGCCACGGCTCGGAGCACGTGAGAGAGCACGAGACGCTGACACTGTGTGCCCCTGCAGGCAAATCAACGACCTTAAGACACGACTGCCGTTTGAGCCGCTCCAGCACAGCCTGGACGCAGCATTTGCGTATGCGATCGGCATCGTCACAAGTATGATGGACGTGCTACAGTCGTACGACCTCGACAACTGCAAGCTCCCGACGGTCGGTGGCGGCGACTTGTTCAAGTGTGTGTGCGGCGACACGCCTCTAGCTATACCAACAGACAAAAGGTTCGTGTATGTGTCTGACACTATCTCTCAACGGTGCTTTTCAAGCCCATGTGTTCATATGTGGAGTGCTTGTCTGCTGGCGGTGGCAACACCGGCGATTTCGAGTTTCGTGAGAGACCGCCTCGCGAACCGAAAACGGTCAACAATTGAATCGATGTGAGACGTCGTCTCACGAAACTCAAATCAATGAAATGAAATCAACGTGATACGTCGTCTCGTGAAATTCAAATCAGCGAATGAAATCAACGTGAGACGTCGTCTCATGAAACTCGGATATATGAAAACGAAATCAACATGAGACGTCGTCTCACGAAATTCGACGAGTAGGGGTTGTAGTTTTTTTTTATATTTTCGAGTTTCGTGAGAGGACAAAACAGAAACAGGAAAAAAAACGAAATCAACGTGAGACGTCGTCTCACGAAATTCGACAAGCAAGGGCTGTATTTTTTTTTCGGTTTTTTTTGAGTTTCGTG
>Ga0075446_10000884_pt1 | contig 12167 bp, 14 predicted proteins | sample CoawatmetaG05DNA_FD_71590 | JGI IMG/M metagenome (GOLD analysis project Ga0075446, IMG submission 71590) | Marine microbial communities from the West Antarctic Peninsula - Coastal water metaG058-DNA | ecosystem: Environmental > Aquatic > Marine > Coastal | place: Atlantic Ocean: West Antarctic... | reverse complement strand
TACCGAAGCTGCTAAAAATGCAAAGGGCAAAATAAACATAAATGTATCTAAATTAATAGGTAGGTTTTGCCAAAGATCTGTATTTGGTGTTGGAAACTCTCCCTTTAAACCGGTTCCACCACCTTCTATAATATAAGAACCTACAGTAGAAACGTCCATTCCTGTAAAAATAACAATGAATGTAGTTATTAAAATAGCCGTTAAAGCTGCTGGTATTTTTTTAGTGATTTTTGGCAACAACCAAATAACGGCCATGGTTAAGGCAACCAAGCCCAACATAATATAGAGCTCTGTACCTTGCATAAAAGTACTTGCATAGTTTTTTACACCTGCTGCAGAAACTTCTAAGGTTTTATGAGAAAACATTTTTACTTGTGCCCAAAAAATTACAATTGCCAATCCGTTTACAAACCCCATCATTACAGAATGCGGAATTAGACGTACAAATTTTCCTATTTTTAGAACGCCTGCCAATACTTGAATAACCCCCATTAAAATCACACAGGCTAAGAGGTAAAAGTATCCCATATTGTCTATAGGTGTATCAAACAGCATTCCTTTGGTATGCCCTTCTGCAATCATCGAAACAAAGATAACAGCAACTGCACCCGCTGCTCCCGATATTAAACCGGGTCTACCACCAAAAACAGCGGTAATTAATCCGATAATAAAGGCACCAGAAAGTGCTACTAAAGGATCTATTTGTGCCACAAAGGCAAATGCCACAACTTCTGGGATCATTGCTAGTGAAACCGTAATTCCTGCTAAAACATCGTCTTTAGCATTCGGAGTTATTTTTTTTATAAATTCAGTCATGTTCTTATTTGCGCTTTTTTAGAAGCTGGCAAAGATAGGAGGTTTTTCGGGAATATCACATTTTCAAGTAAGTATCATACACCAATGCTATATTTTTGTATGAATTTTGAAGTGCTTTTAGAACTTCCGCCTCCTTTTTAAAAATAACCTCGGTAATTCCTTCCTCTAATTGAGGAACCAATACCTTGGTATCCTCTGAAGTCATCAAAAACCAAAAGGTCTCTTTTAATTTTATTCCGTCTTGAAAATATACGTGGTAGGTTGTTAACAAGGGTTTTATCAACTTTAAACTAGCAATACCACACTCCTCTTCTACCTCTCTAACAGCAGTTTCTTCGATGGTTTCTCCTTTTTCAGTTCTGCCCTTTGGCAAATCCCATTTGTTTGCTCTGTAGATGAATAAAATTTCTTTTTCAGCATTTAAAACCAAACCGCCGGCTGCAGAAACCGTGTGAAAAGTGCGTAAAAAATCTTGCCAACCCTTCTCTAAATCAGGTGTATATAAATTAACACCTTTGAGGTTTTTGTATTTAAGTTTGTGTATAATTTCTTCGGTAACTGTATCTTTAAGCAGATATATGGGGTAATTGTTCTCTTTTATTTGAGAAGATGTTAAGAAAATTGGTTTATCATTTACAAAAACTACATACATTTGCATTATGATTTTAAACAAAGATACGGCAAAAAAAACAGCTGAGCTTTTACTGAAAGTAAAGGCAATAAAACTAAATCCTAGTGACCCATTTACCTGGGCATCAGGTTGGAAATCGCCAATCTATTGCGACAATAGAGTAACGCTTTCATATCCTCCAGTTCGTGTTTTCTTAAAAGAAGAAATTGCAAAAATTGTAGAAAAAGAGTACGGCAAACCAGACGTAATTGCTGGCGTTGCTACAGGTGCCATTGCGATTGGTATTTTGGTTGCACAAGAATTGGGTGTTCCTTTTATTTATGTGAGACCAGAGCCTAAAAGTCATGGTAGAAAAAACCAAATTGAAGGACATTTAGAAAGCGGACAAAATGTGGTGGTTATTGAAGATTTAATAAGCACAGGAAACAGCAGTTTAAATGCGGTAGCGGCTTTGAAAGAGGCTGGCGCTGTCGTGAAAGGAATGGTTGCTATTTTTACTTATGGTTTTGAGGTTGCTACAGAAAACTTTAAAGAGAAAAACATAGATTTAGTTACTTTGAGTAATTATGATAATTTATTGGAGCAAGCTTTAGAAAGTAGCTATATTTCTGAAAAAGAATTGAGCACCTTACATGAGTGGAGAAGAGACCCAAGCGCTTGGAAACAATAAAATAGATTCGATATGAATATTGATGGAAATACAGTCGTTTTAGAAAAATCTCAAGAAACGTTATTTCACTTTTTTAGTGATCTAAATAACTTTGGAAAAATTATGCCAGAAAACATCAATAAATTTGAAGTTGATGGAGATTCTTTCTTATTTGGTTTGCCAGGGATGCCAGAAATTAGATTGGTGTTAAAAGAAAAAACACCTTTTTCTAATGTTACTTTGGGTGCCGCAAGCAGCAAATTGCCATTTACCTTGGCTGCAGATATTACCAAACTTGAAGAAAATAAAAGTGAAGTGCAACTTCGATTTGTGGGCGAGTTTAGCGCCATGATGGCCATGATGATTAAAAAGCCATTGACCAAGTTTGTAGAAACACTCACTGAAAATATTGAAAAACTTTAAAGCAAAGAAATTTCTTTAATTCCGAATTCTCTCAACGTCTCATCTTCGAGCTCTACTTGAAGTTTGCCGTCCATAGAAATTCCACGAATAATTCCCATAAATAGAACATCTTTACGATCTTTAAACATCGTTGGGATGTTTTTTTTATACAATACCTTTAAATAGCTACTTTCTAAACTTGCAAAATCTTTTGTATTTAAAAGGGCAATTTTAGATTCTAGGCTGTTCACCATGTCTTCTAAAAGTTGCTCTAAATTAAAGGTTCTATTGCTGGTTAATTTTAAAGAACTCGCTTTTTCTAAAGTACCTGAAAAGCGCGTTTGATTTACATTTAAACCAATTCCGATAACAGCAGAAGATATATTTGATCCTTTTAGACTGTTTTCTACTAAAATACCTCCTATTTTTTTATTTGCTGACAGAATGTCGTTGGGCCATTTAATGGCAATTCTAGGAATATTTTCTTGCAGTAAAACCTCAAAAACAGCTAAAGAAACTGCATAATTCAAATACTTTTTATCTAAAACACTCAAAGCATTAAACGTTACAAAAACACTAAAAACCAGGTTCTTACCCGCTTCAGACTCCCAAATACTTCCTTGTTGTCCTCTTCCTTTAATTTGATTCTCGGTGACTACAACTGTAAAATTTTCTACGGTAGAACTAGATGCCATTTCCTTTAAAAAAGAATTGGTAGAATCAATGGCACTAAGTTTGATTATTTTCAAGTGTTAAATATTGTGTAAAGTAGTTCAATAATAAACAAAATACTCGCAAAAATATAATAACTTTGCATTTAAATTAGAAATAAATTAATGACCAAAAAACAAGTAAGCACAGACGATTTAATCTCTGTAATAATTCAAGGGATTGAAGAGGTTAAAGGAGAAAATATTAAGTTATTAGACTTACGAGATATAGAGAATACCGTATGTGATTATTTTATCATATGCTCAGGTAATTCGAACACACAAGTAAAAGCCATTTCTGGGTCTATTCAAAAAACCGTTAGCAAGCAAGTGAAAGACAAACCTTGGCATATTGAGGGTGAAAATAATGCGGAGTGGATTTTAATGGATTACGTTCACGTTGCAGTACACGTTTTTCAAAAACAAATTAGAGATTTCTATGATATAGAAAGCCTTTGGGGAGATGCAAAAATTACAGAAATAACACCTGCTTAAATACTAGATTAAAAAAAATGAACGAAAGCAAAAAGGAAAATAATAAAAACGAACCTAAATTTAAGTTTAACACTTATTGGGTTTACGGCGCAGTAATCTTACTATTAATTGGTTTTCAATTTTTTAGTAGTGGTGATTTAGCAACACAGAGCATCTCTAAAAACGAGTTTAATGAAGTTTTAAGAGATAATGATATTTCAAAAATTATTGTAGTAAACAACAACGTCGCTCAAATCTTCATTAAGGAAGCTGCGATGAAGAAATCTAAATATCAAAAATTAATAAATTCTACCTTCTATAGAAAAGGAGCTTCTTTGTACGAATATAATTTTGGTGATTTACAGAATTTTGAAAATGATTTAGCCATTGCTAAAAAAGAAACCGACTTGACCTTCGATTTAAAAAACGAAAGTAGAACAAGCATGGTAGATACCTTTATTGGGTTTTTACCTTTCATCATCTTAATTGGTGTGTGGTTATTCTTCATGAAAAGAATGTCTGGTGGTGGATCTGGTGCAGGTGGTGGAGGCCAAATCTTCAACATCGGTAAATCGAAAGCCAAGTTATTTGACAAAGACACAAAAGTAAAAACAACTTTTGCAAATGTAGCTGGTTTAGAAGGCGCAAAAGAAGAGGTTCAAGAAATTGTAGACTTCTTAAAAAACCCAGAGAAATATACTTCTTTAGGTGGTAAAATTCCGAAAGGAGCCTTGTTAGTAGGACCTCCTGGAACAGGTAAAACCTTGTTAGCAAAAGCGGTTGCTGGTGAAGCTGAAGTTCCGTTTTTCTCTTTATCTGGTTCAGATTTCGTAGAAATGTTTGTAGGTGTTGGTGCTTCTAGAGTTCGAGACTTGTTCAAACAAGCTGCACAAAAATCGCCCTCAATAATTTTTATTGATGAAATTGACGCTGTGGGTAGAGCCCGTGGAAAAAATAGCATGACTGGTGGTAACGATGAACGTGAAAACACGTTGAATCAGTTATTAACAGAAATGGATGGTTTTGGCACAGATACAAACGTAATTGTAATTGCTGCAACGAACAGAGCAGATGTTTTAGACAGCGCTTTATTGCGTGCTGGTCGTTTTGACAGACAGATTTATGTTGATTTGCCAAACATCAACGAAAGAAAAGAAATTTTCGAAGTACATATCAAGCCTTTAAAATTAGCAGAAGATGTTAAAATAGAATTTTTAGCACAACAAACTCCTGGTTTTTCTGGTGCAGACATTGCCAATATGTGTAATGAAGCTGCCTTAATTGCTGCTAGACATGGTAAAAAAGCAATTCACCATCAAGATTTCCTAGATGCTGTAGATAGAATTGTGGGCGGTTTAGAAAAGAAGAATAAGGTAATTACACCAAAAGAAAAAGAGGTAATTGCTTTTCATGAAGCTGGGCACGCTACCGTAAGTTGGATGCTAGAGCATGCTGCTCCTTTGGTAAAAGTAACCATTGTACCCAGAGGACAATCTTTAGGTGCTGCTTGGTATTTACCTGCAGAAAGATTGATTGTGCAAACGGAACAAATGCTAGACGAAATGTGCGCTACTTTAGGCGGTAGAGCTGCAGAAAAAGTTATTTTTAACAAAATTTCTACAGGAGCATTGAGCGATTTAGAGAAAGTAACCAAACAAGCAAGAGCGATGGTTACCGTATACGGTTTGAACGAAAAAGTAGGTAACATTACGTATTATGATTCTTCTGGAAACGACTCTTTTGTGAAGCCTTATAGTGATGATACTGCGAAGTTAATTGATACAGAAATATCTAGTATGATAGAAGCTCAGTATGCAAGAGCTATTGAATTGCTAGACAACAATAAAGAAAAATTAACAGTATTAGCAGAACTACTTCTAGAGAAAGAGGTGATCTTTAAAGACGACTTAGAAAGAGTTTTCGGAAAGAGACCTTTTGATGTAGTTGAAGAAAAAATTGAAAAAATAATTGATGAAGAAGTAAAGGTTTCTGAAGTGACTAAAGACACTGAGGAATAATTTAACATTCCACAATTAATGAAATATTTAAAGAAACTATTTAAGAGATCTCAGAAAGAGGACAAAGAAATTCAAAAACAAGAAGTGAATTTGTCTTTAGATGATTTATTTGTCCATAATTTTATCAAGAAAGGCGGTAAATTTCTTTACTGCCTTGAAAAAGAGGAGATCTTTGAAAATATTAAAAACATTTTATTAGAAAATAGTTGGAATAGCTTGGTTGTTACGGATTCAAAATTACCTCCTTTTCTAGACGAAAAAGAGGTATTCATAGATGAAACTCACAAAAAATCTGTTCCTTTCTTTACAACCTGCGAGCATTTAATTGCGGATAGTGGAAATATTTTATTTTCTTCGAACCAATTAAAAAGCACCAAATTGTCAGACCTTTCTGAAAACTTCATTGTTTTTGCGAGAACCAGTCAGTTAGTTCAAAATACAGGTGAAGCCTTAACGGGAATAAAGACCAATTTCAAAAACGCACTACCGACCAATATTTCAGCTGTAAAAGATTTTGAAATTAATAAAGAAGACGATACACTATTAAATTTTGGTAACAGTTGCACAAAAAACTTATATTTACTTTTATTAGAAGATTTATAATATGAACAACCTTTTAAAAAGGAGTTTTTCTGGAATTATTTTCGTTACATTTTTTTTATCTGCCATTCTTTTTTCACAAGAATCCTATATTTTATTAGTTTCATTTTTTGGGGTAGTTGCTATTTGGGAACTCTCTAAAATGACAAGCTTTAAAAGTATTGTTACCTATATTTTATTTGGTCTCACCTTATTTTTAATGCTAAAAAGACCCGATAGCTATGCAATTTCTCTTATTCTAGGAATAAATATACTCTCTTCAGTCTACCTGATATATCAACTTTTTAGAAAAAAAGAAATTACATACAGTACGGAAAGAGGAAAACTAGGTTTAACCATAAGGTATTTAATTTTCTCGTTTTGTTTTCTAATCTTGTTACCTTTTTACAACCAAAACTACACTCCTTATTTAATGATATGCGTATTGTTACTCATTTGGGTAAATGATAGTTTTGCCTTCATCATTGGAAAAAACTTTGGGAAAAGAAAACTATTCCTCTCTGTTTCACCTAAAAAAACAGTGGAAGGCTTTATTGGTGGTTTTATTTTTGCATTGGTAGCAGCGTATATTATTAGCACAAGTAGTTTAAACACTACAGACTTTTCTTTAATTAATTGGTTTATTATCGCTGCAATTGTATCTGTGATAGGTACTATTGGAGATCTGGTAGAATCTAAATTAAAAAGACAAGCAAACATAAAAGATAGTGGCACGATAATGCCAGGTCACGGAGGAATTTTAGACAGGTTAGATAGCTTGTTATTTGCTGCTCCGTTTGTATATTTGTATATTAACTTTATTATATAAGAATGATTCGTTTTCACAAAGAAGGGTATAAGATTATTGTAATTGCTTTTATTTTATCTATTGCAGGCATATTACTAGCAGAAAAATTTATTGAAATTATTTGGCTTGTAAAAGCAATTCAAATAGTAATTTTAGCTTTCTTATTTATTGTATTGCAATTTTTTAGAAATCCAAAAAGAGCAACAGACATCAATGAAAATACTATTATTGCGCCCGTAGACGGTAAAGTAGTAGTTATTGAAGAAGTTGAAGAACCAGAATACTTTAAAGATAAAAGAATACAGGTTTCTATCTTCATGTCGCCAATTAACGTGCATGTTACAAGGTATGCAATGAGCGGTCTTGTGAAATACAGCAAATACCACCCAGGAAAATATTTAGTTGCTTGGCATCCAAAAGCATCCACAGAAAACGAAAGAACAACCATTGTTCTAGAGAATAAAGTCTTTGGCGAAGTACTATACAGACAAATTGCAGGTGCCTTGGCCAAAAGAATTGTAAACTATGCTGAAGAAGGTACAGCAGTAGTGCAAGGTACAGATGCTGGTTTTATCAAATTTGGTTCGAGAGTAGATTTGTATTTACCGCTTGGCACAGAACTTACGGTAAAACTTGGTGATGTAGTTAAAGGGGGAACTCAAGTAGTTGCAAAAAAATAAATATGGATTCTGATTTAGACAGCGCGTTTAGAGAAGCTTTCAATGAGATTTCAAAATTAAGGGAAGCTGTAGCGCCTGATATTATGCTAAAATTTTATGCATATAATAAACAGGCCAACTTTGGCAGTAACTTTCCTTATTATGACGAGTTAGATGTTAGAAACGGATTTAAAATAAATGCATGGATGCAGTTGAAAAACATGTCTTCTAACCAGGCCAAAAAAGAGTATATCAAATTGGCAAAAACATTATTAAATAACAAAAAATAAAAAATTATGAAAAAATTATTTTTAGTCCTATTTACCATCTGTTTGAGCATCAGTTTTACATCTTGCAAATCTGACAAAAAGGAAGTAAAAGCTTCTGAAGCTGAAAAAAATGCTGCATTTTCAATAAAAAATGCCAGCAGTGAAATTAATTTTACGGCTTATAAATTTACAGAGAAAAAAGGAGTTGGCGGACAGTTTAGACAAGTTGACATTACTGCAGGCGGATCTGGAAATACCATTAAAGAAGCGATAAACAATGCCGAATTTTCAATTCCGGTAAGCAGTCTTTTTACGAAAGACTCTAGCAGAGACTATAAAATTCAGAAATTTTTCTTTGGTGTAATGAATGATACCAAATTACTTTCTGGTAAATTATTGATTGAAAACGATTCTATTGGTGCTGCAGTGATTAAAATGAATGGTATTTCTGAAACCGTACCTTTTAAATATACCATTACAAACAATACTTTTGCAATGAATGCCAATATGGATATTACCAATTGGAATGCCTTAGATGCTTTGGCTTCATTAAATAAAGTTTGTGAGATTTTACATACGGGTGCAGACGGGATCTCTAAAACTTGGAGTGATGTTGCTTTAAACATCACTACAAAATTTTAAGTTTTACTTTTTGTAAGTAATAAAAATTTTACACAAAATAAAAAAGGGATACACTGTAAAAGTGTGTCTCTTTTTATTTGAGCATTATTTTAAGGAAGTTTGCATAGAGAGAAACCACTTCCTCTCTAAAGTACTATAATTATCGGGCTCAATTACTAGAGCAGTTTTTTAATTTCTAAATAGGAAGCTTTAATTCTATTTTCAACCAATGCATCATTGCCTTTGTAAAAAAAAGTGACTTTTCTTTTCTTAACTAAAATCTTGTATTCGTAATTTTTAGCCTTCTCTTGCCAAAACACTTGCTTTTTTTTGAACTCTTTGTACTTCCCGAAATCTTTCGCTACTATTTTAATTACAGTTTCTTGCTGATTTTTATCAATTGTAAGTTGAAACTTTAATTTTTTTTGAGAAAAAACAACACTTGAGGTTATGAATAAGGTGAGTAATACTACTTTTTTCATTTTCATCTTTTCAATTTTTATTTTTTTGATATTACAAACTCTCTAAAGCTTTTTTTAATTCTTTATACTTAAATACAAATCCTTTTTTTTCTATTTTATCTGAAGACAACCGGCTGCCCTCTAAAAGAATAATTGCCAATTCTCCAAATACCAATTTCAATAAAAAACCAGGAACTGCAATTGGTAAATAAGGCCTTTTAATTGCTTTAGCCAACGTTTTTGAAAAAGTTTTACTTGTGTGTGATTCGGCTGAAACCGTATTGTAAACACCCGTTAAATCCTCTTCAACCGCCCTTATATAAATCTCACACAAATCGTCTATATGAATCCATGCCATATACTGATTTCCTGAACCTAAAGGAGAAACAATGGGCGTTCTCATTTTTTCTAAAGCACCTCCTGTTTTAGACAAAACAACGCCTGTTCTTAAAATAGTTACAGGAATGTCTAATTCTTTAAATTGATGGGCCGCTGCTTCCCATTTTCGGCAAACTTCACCTAAAAAATCGGTACCCACCGCAGCTGACTCTTTGTAAATTTGTTCAGTTGTCTGTGCTCCGTAATAATTACTACCCGAAGCAGAAATAAATCCTTTTAAGGCAATTTTTTGTTCCTTTATTTTCTCGAATAATAAATTGGCGGTTGCCACCCTACTATTTACAATAACTTCTTTTCTTTTTTTGGTCCAGCGCTTGTCGGCAATTCCTGCGCCCGCTAAATGAATAATATAATCCATACCTTCTATAGCCTTGTCATCTACAAAACCTTTAGAAACATCCCATTTAAATTCATTCTCACCTTTAGGATTTCTACTTAAAATTCGAACCTCGTGTTTTCTTTCTATTAACAATGCTGTTAATCTTGTGCCTACTAAACCAGTACCTCCTGTAATTACTATTTTTGCCATATTGTAAAGATAAAAAAATGGTTATCTAATAAATTAGAGTTTGTATAAATATTATTTATTTTATGATTACACGTATAAAGTATAATCATATGCATCCGAAAACAGTAAAGATGACATGCAGCTGCTTATCACTAAACCAAGCTTTTAATTATTGAAATAATAAATATTCAGAAACTATAACCCATAAAATTAGTGCTGTTTAAAATATGTTTAATTATAAAATTTTACAATTGACCTATATGATAAAGCTATGTTAAAATATTTTTAAGGTCTTAATAAAGCCGTATTTTTATAGGGATGAAAAATAACAAAAAAAGAAAAGGTTTTGTCTTTAAAACCTATGAAGCAGAGAATCAATCTCCTTTTGAAAAACTATTTGAAATTTTCAAGGAACTGATTACACATACTTCGGGCGATTTTGACGAGGCAATAGATTGGATGCGTTCCTTAGACGTAGAATACAAATTAACGGACGAAAATTACACCATTGACGATTTTATTGAGGACTTAAAAAAGAAAGGCTACATAAAAGATGAAACAAAAGGTGATGGAACGGGTGGTACAAAAATTACTCCAAAAACAGAACGTGCCATAAGACAACAAGCCTTAAACCATATTTTTGGAAAAATTAAAAGAAGTGGTTCTGGAAATCATAAAAGTAAATCTCCAGGAATCGGAGATGAACATACTGGAGATCTTCAGGCATACCAATTTGGAGATTCTTTAGACAAAGTTTCGATTACAGAAAGCATTAAAAATGCACAAATTAATAACGGCATAGACAGCTTTAGTTTGACAGAAAACGACTTGGTGGTGGAAGAAACACTTCACAAAAGTCAGATGAGCACTGTTTTAATGATAGACATTAGTCATTCTATGATTTTATACGGCGAAGATAGAATTACGCCTGCTAAAAAAGTAGCAATGGCTTTGGCAGAATTAATCACCACACGCTATCCAAAAGACACGCTAGACATTATTGTTTTTGGGAACGATGCGTGGGCGATTCAAATTAAAGATTTACCGTATTTACAAGTTGGTCCTTACCATACAAACACGGTTGCTGGTTTAAGCTTAGCGATGGATTTACTAAGAAGAAAAAGAAATACCAACAAGCAAATTTTTATGATTACCGATGGAAAACCAAGCTGCTTGCGTTTGCCTGACGGCCAATACTATAAAAACAGTAATGGTTTAGATGAGCACATTGTAAATAAATGTTATGCAATGGCGCAGCAAGCAAGAAAATTGCGCATTCCCATTACTACTTTTATGATTGCACAAGACCCATACCTAATGCAATTTATTAGAACATTTACAAAAGCAAACCAAGGAAAAGCATTTTATACAGGCTTAAAAGGTTTGGGAGAGATGATTTTTGAAGATTACGAGACGAATAGAAAGAAACGGATTAAAGGCTAAGAAAAACGACGGTTTGCTTTTCGCTATTCGCAGTTAACCTTTCACTGACTAAAGAAACAGCAGCATAAGCACTAAAGGCTAATGGCTAACAGCCAACTATAAAACACAAAAACACAATACATGAATTTAGAAAATATAAAAACAGTAGGCGAATTAATAAAATCTGGATACATATCAAGATCGATTAAAGACGAGTTAAGGGAAAATCTTATTAGTAAAATAATGAGTAAAGAAACCGCTTTTAAGGGAGTTCACGGATACGAAAACACCGTAATTCCAGAATTAGAGAGAGCTATTTTAAGCAAGCACAATATTAATTTATTAGGTTTAAGAGGACAGGCAAAAACGCGTTTGGCAAGATTAATGGTCAATTTATTAGATGAATATATTCCTGTTGTTGAAGGCTCTGAAATAAATGACGATCCATTAAATCCTATTTCTCGATTTGCTATAGAAACCATCAAAGAACAAGGAGATGCAACCCCTATTTATTGGATGCACAGAGAAGAACGTTTTGCAGAAAAATTAGCAACACCAGATGTTACCGTTGCAGATATAATTGGTGATGTAGATCCTATTAAAGCGGCAAACTTAAAGTTGAGTTATGCAGATGATAGAGTGATTCATTATGGAATGATTCCGAGAGCAAACCGATGTATTTTTGTGATCAATGAACTGCCAGACTTACAAGCTAGAATACAGGTAGCGTTGTTTAATATT
>Ga0075446_10000870_pt1 | contig 12233 bp, 14 predicted proteins | sample CoawatmetaG05DNA_FD_71590 | JGI IMG/M metagenome (GOLD analysis project Ga0075446, IMG submission 71590) | Marine microbial communities from the West Antarctic Peninsula - Coastal water metaG058-DNA | ecosystem: Environmental > Aquatic > Marine > Coastal | place: Atlantic Ocean: West Antarctic... | reverse complement strand
TTTTCAAAAATTCTTCTTACATCTCCACGTTTTAAAGACCGCGTGTATAATTTACCATCAGAATACGTTCCTGCACCACCTTCACCAAAGCAATAATTTGAGTCTTTATCTACAATATGATCTCTGTTAATGGCCTTAATATCTCTACGTCTATCTTGTACATTTTTACCACGTTCTAAAATGACAGGTTTGTAACCTAACTCTATACAGCGCAACGCAGCATACATTCCCGCAGGACCAAAACCAATAATATGAATTTCTTTGGCATTAGAAACATCTTTATAGTCAAAAAGGTACGCAGACTTTTCTGGAACGTCTTCGTTTATATATACAGCAACTTTATAGTTAAAAATGGTGTCTTTTTTACGTGCATCAATAGATTTTCGCAAGACTTTTACTGCGGAAATTTCGCTTTTGTCAACTCCTAATTGCTTGGATGCTTTGTATAAGAGCACATTTTCTTTGTGTTCTTCTATTAAATTTACTCGAAGTTGAATTTCTTGAACCATTTTGCAAAATTACGTAAATTAAAAGTGATTTTAGTGAAGAAGATTAGGATGATTTTGCGAGCTATTTCTCTGAGATTAATAATGCGGTTAAAGGGTTAAACTTTTTAAAGAATAAAGTAAAACCAAGCTTGGGATATTGCAAGAACTCAGTAAAAATTTTTCATTAAGTTGTTCTTAAATTGATGCAGGTCATTTTAACTCAAAGTTAACTTTCCTTCACTCTTAGAGCCTTTATCTTTTTTTTTAGAGCCTGGTTAAATTATATAATATTGCACTTAATCATGCGATCATTTCCAAAAATATCTTTTCGTAGTTCAATATTTTTAAAACCTTTTTCATGTAATAATGCAATTGTTTCTTGTCCTAAATATTGATTGATTTCAAAGAACAACAATCCATTTTTAGAAAGCTGTTGTTTTGCTAAATCCGCTATTTTATTGTAGAAAATTAAAGGATTTTCATTAGCGACAAACAGGGCTAAATGGGGTTCATTTTCGAGAACATTATTTTGTATTTCTACCTTTTCTAATTCACGAACGTAAGGAGGATTAGAGACAATGATGTTAAATTCTTGTGATAATTTTTTAGTTTTCAAAATATCTAATTCCATAAAATCAACTTCAACTTTATTTAAAAGTGCATTTTGTTTTGCAACTTTTAAGGCTTCCGAAGAAATATCAATCGCAGAAATTTTTGCTTTTGGCAAGTTTTTAGCCAAAGAAATAGGAATACATCCAGTTCCTGTTCCAATGTCAAGAATTGACAATTTTAGGAGGCTATTATTTTGCGAATCTGTGGCCTCTGCTATAACCCAGGCGACTAATTCTTCGGTTTCAGATCTTGGAATCAAGGTGTTTTTATCAACAAAAAAAGGCAAACCATAAAATTCTGTATTGCCTAAAATATATTGTATCGGCTCCTCTTTCTGAAGTTTTTTAAGAATGTTTTTTAACTCTGCTAAGATTTCATCAGAAATTAAAAAGTCGGGTTTTAATACGGTATCAATTCTTTGTAGCTTTAGTTTTTCTTCCATTAAAATAAAGAAAAAACTATCTATTTCTGTTTTTGGGTAGATTTCAGAGAGTGCTTCTGTGAAAAATAGTTTAAATGCTCTTAAAGTCATATTTTTTTCAACATCCAAACATTACATGAATAATGACCAGTACCTCCCATCGGTTTGTCTAAATTTAGAAAGCCATTTTTTTTATATAATTTCTGAGCAGCTTCCATGTAGGGCATTGTTTCTAGATAGCAACTTTCAAAACCAAACTCTTTCGCTTTCTCTAAACATTTAGAAATTAAAAGAGATCCCAGGCCTTTGCCTCTTGCAATTGGCAAGAAATACATTTTTTGAAGTTCACAAATGTTTGCTTCGCAATTGTCTAGTTTTGCAATTCCTGCACCTCCAATAACTTTGTTTTTGTGCTCAAGAACAAAATAGACTACCTTTTCCTTTTGATAAGTTTCAAACATGAAATCGGTTGCTTTATCTTCATAGGCAGTTCCTATTTTTGGAGCGCCCATTTCTAAAATTCCACTCCTAATTACTTGAGAAATATCGATATTGTCTATCGGTTTTATTTCTCTTATGATAAAATCTGTAGGTGTCATTTATTACTGTATTTTTGCAAGGGCAAGTTACCTAAATTTTAAATTTTTTTGATGAAAAACGCAGGCTATTTTTTGGTTTTACTTTTATTAATATCGAGTTGTTCCATTCAAAAAGAACCTGTTTTTTTGAAGGTAGATAATTTAGAGGTATTGAGTTTTGCATTAGATACTATTAAGTTAAAAGCAGTTGCTTTTTTTGAAAACCCAAATGATGTTGGAGGTATAATTGGCACAGATGGACTAAAGATATTTGTAAATGGAGAAGAAGTGGCAAGTGTTTTTTCTGAGGAGTTTAAAGTGCCTGCTAGAAAAAAGTTTTCGATTCCTTTAAGTGCGCACATTCCCACTAAAAATATACTGACTTCAAATAAAAATGGTGTTTTAGGAAGTTTGTTGAACTCTTTATTTACGCAGAAAGTAACTGTTCGCGTCAAAGGAAGGTTACAATATGTTGTTTTTGGTTTTAAGAGTGATTTTTTAGTTGATAAAACACAAGATATAAAAATTAAATTCTAATTGAGTACGCACGAAACCTATATAAAAAGATGTCTAAAAATAGCTAAAAATGGCTTTGGAACTACGCGTCCCAATCCTTCCGTAGGTGCTGTAATTGTGCATGAAAATAAAATTATAGGAGAAGGTTTTACTTCGTCTTTTGGTGGGAGCCACGCCGAGGTAAATGCAATCCGTGCCGTGAAGAATAAAATGCTTTTAAAGGAGGCAACGATGTACGTTACGTTAGAACCCTGTAGTCATTTTGGGAAAACACCACCTTGTGCAGATCTTATTGTAAAACACCAATTAAAGCAAGTTGTAATTGGTTGTTTAGATACAAATAGTTTGGTTTCAGGTAAGGGAATTGAATGTTTGAAAAGTGCAAATATAGAGGTTATTGTTGGTGTATTAGAAGCTGCATGTAGGATACATCACAAACGTTTTTTTACGGTTCAAGAAAAAAAAAGACCGTATATTATTTTAAAATGGGCAGAAACGAAAGACGGTTTTGTTGCGCCAATTTCTAAAAATGAAAATAAACCTATTTTTATTTCGAATGCATATTCACAGCAATTAGTGCATAAATTACGAAGTAAAGAACACGCTATTTTAGTAGGGACAAATACTGCTTTGGCAGACAATCCGAAACTGAATGTTAGAAGCTGGTTCGGAGAGAATCCGATTAGAATTGTATTAGATAGAACTTTACGAATTCCTGAAAATGCAAATATTTTAGACGGAAGTGTTCAAACGATTGTATTTACAGAAAAAATAAATCCCGAAAAAGAGACAAGAAAAAAGAAGGTGAATTTTAAGGAAAATTTAATTTTCAAGAAAATTGACTTTTCTAAAAAATTAGCAAAACAAATTTGTTCAGTGCTCTATAAGCACAACATTCAGTCTTTAATTGTTGAAGGAGGAACACAAACGTTACAAACTTTTATAGCCGAAAATTTATGGGATGAAGCGCTCGTTTTTGTCGGTGATAACAGTTTTAAAGAAGGTGTTAAATCGCCAGAAATTAAAAGGAGGTATGTACAAGAACATATTAAAAAAGATGTTTTAAAAAGATTTACGAATGATTAAAAATATTGTCTTCGATTTTGGAGATATTTTTATCAACTTAGATAAAAAAGGATGTAAAGCAGCATTGCAAAAGTTAGGTATTTCTCAGGAGTCTGAGGAAATGTTGCCAATTTTACAGCAATACGAAATGGGACTTATCTCTACCAAAGATTTTATTAATTTTTTTCAAGAAAAGTTACACATTCCTTCAGAAAAATTGGTTAAAGTTTGGAATTCTATTTTGTTAGATTTTCCGACAAAGCGTTTGAAATTTATTCAAGAGCTATCAGAAGGTAAAAAATACAGACTCTTTTTATTGAGTAATACCAATGATTTGCATATTACTTGGGTACAAAATAATTGGGGCTTGGTATTGTATAATGCTTTTAAAGTTTGTTTTGAGCAATTTTACTTGTCACATGAAATAAATTTCAGAAAACCTAATAATAATATTTATGAATTTGTTTTAAATACCAATAATTTAATTCCGGAAGAAACATTATTTATAGATGATACTAAAGAAAACACCGATGCCGCGCATATACTTGGAATTCATGTTTGGAATTTAGTTCCGGGTAAAGAAGATGTCTTAGAACTATTCACAAAAAACCATATATAATTTGATTTATCTCGTATTGAGTGTCCTTTTTTCTACAGGATTAATTGTTATTTTTAAATATTTTGGTATTTTTAAAATAGATGTTTTAAAAGCTATTTGTGTAAACTACATTGTAGCTTGTTCTATGGGGCTTTTGTTAGCAGAAAGAAAAATACCAATTACAGAAATTTATTTGGAACCCTGGTTTGGTAGTGCACTAGTTTTAGGAGTATTGTTTGTGTCTATCTTTTTTGTGATGGCAATGACGGCTCAGAATAATGGTGTTTCTGTTACTTCAATTGCAGGAAAAATGTCTGTGGTTGTTCCAGTTTTATTTGGAATAATTTTATATAATGAATCAGTAACTTTCTTAAAGCTTTTAGGAATTACGATTGCTTTAATCGCTGTGTATTTATCTTCCGTAAAAGAAGAGAAGTCAGGAAAAAAAGGAACTTTATTATTTCCTATTTTACTGTTTTTGGGCTCTGGAGCCATAGATACGCTTTTAAAATATATTCAAGTAAATTATGTTGCAGATGAAGATGTTCCTATTTTTTCTGCAGGGTTGTTTGGTATTGCAGGTGTATTTGGGTTTACTGTTTTAGCAATTAGAACCATTAAAAAAAGAGAAGCTTTCGGACTCAAAAACATTCTTGCAGGAATTATTTTAGGAGTTCCAAATTACTATTCAATTTTTTTTATCATCAAAGCTTTACAGAATAAAAATTTCGAAAGTTCAACTTTATTTACCATAAATAATGTAGCAATTGTAATTGCATCAACGCTGGTTGGTCTTTTGTTGTTTAAGGAGAAATTCAGTCTAAAAAATAAAATAGGAGTTATTTTGGCAATTTTAGGAATTGTATTAGTTACTATCGCATAGAATTTTTGATTTAGAGCTATTTCTTGCTGTTTCACAGGAGTTTTTTGTTTTCTTTGTGATTATTACGAAAATCATTGCGATTCTGCGTTTAATTTTTAAACATTCAAAAATAGTATGGATGACGTTTATAAAACCATCGAAACACCTTGTGAAGAAACGCTGTTTAAAGAAAAAGGAAGTAAGTTTTTTGGTTACACTTTTCCTGTTTCGTCTGAAGAGGATGTAAAAGAAAGGTTAGAAGAACTTAAAAAAAGACACCATACTGCACGTCATTTTTGTTATGCATATCAATTAGGAATCGAGAAAATTAGATTTAGAGCAAATGATGATGGCGAGCCAAATAATTCTGCAGGAATGCCAATTTACGGTCAGATTCAATCTTTTGAAGTTACCAATATTTTAATTGTTTCTGTACGTTATTTTGGAGGTACAAAATTAGGCGTTGGAGGGTTGATTTCCGCATACAAAAGATCAGCACAAATGGCTTTAGAAGTATCTGATATTTTAGCAAAAACAATTAATGTTCAATATCAATTGACCTTTAATTACGATTTGATGAATCCTGTAATGAGAATTGTGAAAGAAAAAAACATTGAAATTGTAAGTCAGAAGTTAGAAATTAATTGCAATTATATTATTTCTGTTAGAAAAAAGGATGCAGATGCAATTTTTAATATTTTTGACAACCTATACAAGGTTGCCGTTAAGGTTTTGGAATAATTTTCTTTAATTTATATTAGCAGACGTCAAATCTCTTAAAGAAACTTTACAAGAACTTTGATTGTTTATAGAGTGCTTATTAAAAACCCAATCCTTTCAATAAATAATCAGGACAGCGTGTTGGTTTCAAGGTTTTCATGTTCATAAAGGCTAAAACAGAACTTCCTGTGCAAATTAATTCATCCTTTTGATTTTTAATTTCATAATCAAATTCAATCTTTACCATTGGCTCTTTTTTGAGAAATGTATCGATGGTTAAAATATCATCATACAATGCAGATTTTATAAAATTAAAATTTATTGAAATTACAGGAAGCATTATGCCGCTTATTTCCATGTTTTTGTAAGTAATGCCTAAAGAACGTAACCATTCTGTTCTACCCATTTCAAAAAATTGTGCATAGTTGCCGTGATAGACAACGCCCATTTGATCAGTTTCAGAATATCTAATTCTAGTTTTTGTTGTTGATGTTTTCAATTATTGTAGAGAGTAAGATGTTTTGCAGTTTACGAAAAAAATAGTTAATAATCAATAGGCAATTGATTTTTTTATACTAAATTTTATTCACACTTTTGTACACCCCGATAAAACGAATCGAATTCTCGTTTTAACCCAATTTAATAACCTACAATTACCTACAACAAAAAATGAATCTAACTGCTCAAACTGTGTGGAATGAATGCCTGTCTTTTATAAAGGATAACATTAAACCACAAGCTTATAAAACTTGGTTTGAACCAATTAAACCAGTAAAAATTTCAGGAGAAGCCTTAACGATACAAGTTCCAAGTAAATTTTTTTATGAATGGTTAGAGGAACATTACATTAAATTATTAAGAGTTGCATTGGTAAGACAACTAGGCAATGATGCCAAATTGATTTACGATGTAAAAATGGAAAATAATTATAGCAGTAATAGACCACAAACTGTTAAAATTCCAAGTTCTAATAGAGATCCGTTAAAAGCACAAAAGGTCACAGTTTCTCTAGATGCTAGTAAAAGAGAATTAAGAAATCCGTTTGTAATTCCAGGATTACAGAAAGTTAAAATTGAATCTCAACTAAATCCTAATTATAATTTTGTTAATTTTATAGAAGGAGATTCTAATAGATTGGCTAGGTCTGCTGGTATGGCAGTTGCTAATAAGCCAGGAGGAACGTCTTTTAATCCGTTATTAATTTACGGTGGCGTTGGGTTAGGTAAAACTCATTTAGCGCACGCTATTGGTGTTAATATTAAAGACAAATATCCAGATAAAACAGTGTTATATATTTCTTCAGAGAAATTCACACAACAATTTATAGATTCAGTAAAGTCAAATACAAGAAATGATTTTATTCATTTCTATCAAATGGTAGATGTATTAATTATTGATGATGTTCAGTTTTTGTCTGGAAAAGTAGGTACACAAGATGTTTTCTTCCATATTTTTAACCATTTACATCAAAATGGAAAGCAAGTAATTTTAACATCAGACAAAGCACCTGTAGATATGCAAGACATAGAACAGCGTTTATTATCTCGTTTTAAATGGGGATTGTCTGCAGAATTGCAGGCACCAGATTATGAAACTAGAATCTCTATTTTAGACAATAAACTGTTTAGAGATGGTGTAGAAATGCCAGAAGATATTGTAGAGTATATTGCTAAAAATATTAAATCTAACGTAAGAGAATTAGAGGGTGTTATTATTTCTATGATTGCACAGGCCTCTTTTAATAGAAGAGAATTTTCTCTGGAATTGGCGAAACAGATTGTAGATAAATTTGTAAAAAATACGAAGAAGGAAGTTTCAATTGATTACATTCAGAAAGAGGTTTCTAAGTATTTTGATATGGATGTTGCTACTTTGCAATCGAAGACAAGAAAACGCCATATTGTGCAAGCACGTCAATTAGCCATGTTTTTTGCAAAAAGATTAACGAAGACTTCTTTGGCAAGTATCGGTAATCAAATTGGACAAAGAGATCATGCAACCGTTTTACATGCTTGTAAAACGGTAGATAATCTCACTGAAACCGATAAGCAGTTTAGAAAATACGTAGATGATCTAACCAAGAAGCTAACGTTCTAAAATCCGCGAATTTAAAAAGCATAATTTTTAATTTTATACTGATGAAAAAAGTACTTATGGTTTGCTTGGGGAATATTTGTCGTTCTCCATTAGCAGAAGGTATTTTGAAATCTAAAGTAAATAATACTCTTATTTTTGTCGATTCTGCAGGAACAGCCGCTTATCATGTAGGCAATTTCCCAGACGAACGTTCTATTGGTGTTGCTAGCAAATACGGAATTGATATTTCAAGTCAAAAAGCAAGAAAATTTATAGTAAAAGACTTTGATGTTTTTGACTATATTTATGTGATGGACGCTAGTAATTATCAAAATGTACTTTCGATAGCCAGAAATCATGAGGATATACAGAAAGTAAAGATGATTTTAAATGAAACGTATCCTGATAAAAAAGAATCAGTACCAGATCCTTATTACGGAGGAAGCGCTGGTTTTGAAGAGGTTTATAAAATGCTAAACGAAGCCTGCACTATTATTGCAGAAAATGTAACTTCATAATTTCTTAAATTAGCATCAGTTTAAATACATAAAATAAGTATCTAAAATACATACAATGATTGGTAAACTTTATTTAATTCCTACAACTTTAGGAGACACAGAACCTTTAGAAGTGATGCCTTTATCTGTAAAAAAGGTAATAGAGCAAATTGATTATTATATTGTAGAAAACGAAAAATCTGCAAGAGCGTTTATCAAAAAAATTTCACCTAAAAAATCGCAGCCTTCACTACAAATAATGTCTTTAGATAAGTATGCCGAAGAAATTGAAACAAGAAGGTATTTAGATATTTGCAAAGAAGGAATAAATGTAGGCTTATTGTCTGAAGCAGGCGTGCCAGCAGTTGCAGATCCAGGAGCAAGTATTGTGAAGTTAGCGCATGAAAATAATATTCAAGTGGTGCCTTTGGTTGGACCAAGTTCTATTATAATGGCATTGATGAGTTCTGGTATGAATGGACAAAATTTTGCTTTTAACGGGTATTTACCAATTGACAAAGGAGAAAGAAAAAAAGCTATTAAAGATTTGGAAAAGTTGTCTAAAGATAAAAATCAATCTCAAATTTTTATAGAAACTCCATACAGAAATGAGAAAATGTTTACAGATTTAAAAGCGGCACTAACACCAGCAACAAATTTATGTATTGCTGCAGATATTACGTTGCCATCAGAATTTATTAAAACACTTTCTATGCAAGATTGGAAACATCAAACGCCAGATTTACACAAAAAACCAGCTATTTTCATTATTCATAAATAAATAGTTCGGGGATAATAAATAATTTTATAGCTATTTCATCGATTTTGAAATGGTTCTATAAAAGTGAAACTTCATAACTTTGGGGTGTATTATTTAATTATTGTTTATAAGTAAACCTGCAGTCCTATAATAGCCGTAAGAATTCTACTATTTAAATAGACGCTTTTTGATTCGCTATGATATTGGAAACATTATAATCTTTAAATTTCTTTAAGTAAGATTGAATAGTTGAACCATAAGCATCAGAAAAACCCTGAGAACCGTTGCTTCGTAAAAATTTCTTTACGTTTCCAGCGCCACTTAAATGAGCAGCTGCTAAAATTCCTGATTCTGTAATCTTAATTCCGTTCATAGTTTTACCAACTGAACGTTTAATATCTTTTCTTAAAATCCATTTATTTACCCTACATAAAGCCACAAACGCTTTTTCCTGTAAAGTTGGATTTTTTAAAAATTCTTGGGTATTGTAAATGTTAAATCTGTGTAAAGTAGTGCTACCAAATTGATATTTACCTAAATATCCTAAGGTATTTACAGCGGCATATTTTCCTTGAGATTCTTTAAAAGCAACTGCTTCTTTAAAAGCAACAAAATCTCTGTTTAGATAAAAGATATCGCTTCCAATAGATTTTGGAAAGCTTAACTTGGTAAATACAGTTGTCTCTGATTTTGGATTATTTTTTTTATCAATAGAAACTGCATTGATAAAAAGGACAACAACACTGAATAAAAGTATTTTATTTTTGATAAAAATAGATTTTCTGTTCTGCGATGCAAATTTACAATATAATTTCAAAGCAATTGATTGTCAATGTGTTATTTTTTGTAATTATATAAAAAATGAAATTGTATTGGACTATTGGTGTTAATTTCAACAGTGGTTGTGCAAATCCTTATGAAGATAACAACAGAAAGGGTAAATTGTAAGAGTTTCGTAATAGCGGTCTTTTTTTTCGATATAATTTTTTATCAGCACTTTATTAAATGCAAAATTCAACTATTTTGAAAATTAAGCTTCTTAGAACAACCTCAAATTTTAAAGAAAGTTGAGGTCTTGGTCATGCAGCAATAACAGTGCAGTAATTCATAAAATGATTCCTGCACCATTGATTATAATTTAATCAAAATAAGTAATTTTCTATTGAGAAAAATCTTCTAAAAGTTTAACCGTATTTTAAAGACAAACCTTAAAAACGATAGCATACATCATTTTATTTTAAAAAAAAATAAAATGTTTATTTATAAGTTGCGGATAAAAGGGGCTAATTATAAAAAAGCAAAATCATTTTCATAATTACCTATGAATCTTTTGTTTGTTCATCCATCGATGATATTTAGCGGCATTTCTATTATGTTGCGCAAGTGATCTGGCAAAAGTATGATACCCTATTTTATCAACATTTGCACACATGTAAAAATAGCTGTGTTTTTGCGCATTTAAAACACCATCAATAGCAGAAATATCTGGCATTGCAATTAAAGATGGAGGAACACCTCTATGTGTGTATGTGTTATAAGGTGAATCTATTTTTAAATCTTTTAGCAGCACTCTTTTTACAGTAAAATCTTGACCATATTTTTCTTTCAAAGCATATATAATTGTTGGATCAGCTCCTAAAGGCCACCTATTTTTTAATCGGTTTAAATACAAGCCAGCAACAATTGGTCTTTCAGAAGTTTGTGCAGTCTCTTTTTGAACAATGGAAGCTAAAGTAATTACTTCCTTAATAGTTAGGTTTAGTTTTTTTGCTTTTTGCTGCCTGCTTTCATTCCAAAATCTCTTGTAAGAAAGCAACATTTTTGACCTAAACTTCTCAGGTGAAACCGTCCAATAAAACTCATAAGTATTAGGAATAAAAATTTGAAGCACAGATTTTTTAGTCAAATTATTTTCAGCTAAAAACTTCACATCTTTGAAAGTAGTAAGCAGAGAGACAGAGTCTGCTGCTATTTGTGCTGCTATTCTGCCTGCAAATTTTTCTAATGTATCTTGATTGTTAAAGGTTAATTTAAAAGGTGTTTGTCTTCCAACTCTTAACATATTTACAAGGTCATTGTTAGACATCCCTTCCTCTAAAACATACCTACCAGCCTTTGGTTTTGAAAAGTTTTTTTTAGCTGCAACCCAAAGAAATGTTCCAGACTTTTTGGAAAATGCTGCAATTCTATTTTGAACATCTAATAAACTATCTGATGATGTTATAAAAAGAACATGCTCTTTTATAATTGCTTTGCCGAATATTTTTTGATAATAATTGTAACTAAAAACCCCACCTATTATTAAAAGTGTGGTTATTATATATATTACTTTTTTCTTCAACTGTAAATATTTTAAGGATGTAAAGTTACTATTTTATCAATTGAAATAGAGTTTCATCTTTAAATTTTCCGTCGGATAAAATCCAATCTTTTTTTATGCCAACATTTTCAAATCCATGCTTTGTAAATAAAGAAATACTTTTGGCATTATCAGTTGTAATATTAGCATATAACTGATGCAAACCTAAATGTGTAAAAGCATAATTTATGAAAACTGATAAGGCCTCAGTAGCAAAACCGTTTCGTTGAAAATGAGGATGAATTAAAATGCCAATTCCAGCTCTTTTATGCTGCGGATTAAAATCAAACAAATCAATCATTCCAATTTGTTTTTTTGTCGATTTTTCCTCGATAAGTAGGCGTAACTGCTTTGCTTCAAAAATATCTAAGTGGGCGTTTTCTATGTATTGTCTTAAAATAAAATTAGAAAATGGGGTTAGAGTATGACTTATTTCCCAAAACGATTCATTATTTTCTATGTCAAATAGAAATTTTAAATCTTCTGGTTCTAGTGCTCTCAGATTTATTTTTTTACTGCTTAACGTCATGTTTTATTTTCTTTTTTACCACAGAGTAACATCGATGAATTTTCTTTTCAAGACCTTTAGTATTTCTTTAAGAGATGCTTCTTTGTACTTTTTAAATACAATAAACTATAGCTTTTAATATTGATTATTTCTCTGACAGTTCATCAAAAAGC